>ERZ773237.2993-NODE-2993-length-10371-cov-4.863416_pt1 | contig 10371 bp, 6 predicted proteins | sample MGYA00580990_ERZ773237 | MGnify/ENA primary metagenome ERZ773237 (study PRJEB29015, sample SAMEA2737749) | human gut metagenome | biome: human gut; feature: human-associated habitat; material: faeces | place: China | collected 2012 ...
ATCATCTTCAATAATCAATAATTGTTCCATGTATCTCACTCCCTCGTTATTCAAATGCCACCATCATTTCCTTGGGCAATTTTTTTCGTTTCGTTTTGGATTTCTGTTTCAGCCGGACAGCATGAATAGCACCTTCGGCAACCAGAAGTTCCCAGTCATATCTGGAGTTTTTGATTGTTCTGTTTTATGTGGCAAAGATTGATAAGAAAGCTATAAAAAAGAGGTTATGCGCACATCACATGTGCATAGCCTCGCTCCATTCTTTCTCCCTGAATCCGGTAAGTACAAAGTCATCCCCGATTACCAGCGGTCGTTTCACCAGCATTCCGTCTGTGGCAAGCAGTTTAATCTGTTCTTCCTCACTCATAGCAGGCAGCTTCTCGCTTAGTTTCAGCTCTTTATATACTAATCCGCTCGTGTTGAAGAATTTCTTCACCGGTAAACCGCTACGTGGAATCCATGCTTTTAATTCTTCAACTGTAGGATTTTCTTCTACAATTAATCGGTTTGTAAACTCAATGTTATTTTCTGTTAACCATTTCTTGGCTTTCTGGCATGTGCTGCATGCCGGGTACTGCAAAAATAATGTTGCCATATTCATTTATAATTTAATTCTTACTATGTAATACTTAATACTTAACACTTAATACTTGATACTTAATACTTACCACTTAAACCTCACCTCAATATCTGCAAATCCTGAAACATAATCCGGTAAGCGGCTGCTTTCTTATCCAACGCCAGTGGATATGCTCTTGATGATGAAGGCATCCGGTAAAGCCGCATGGCGCGTCCTTCAAAAACGAACTCGGAGTAATCGCCTACTTTCGGCTCTTCTATTTCGAATTGCTGTCGGAGAGTGTCCGTTGCTTTTTGCCCGGTAGTGACGATGGCTTTGCATTCGGGAAGTTGTCGCAGCAATGCTGCTACATCGGTAGCCTCCACTACTTCGAGAAACTTATCCGATGCGTTATCCTGCAACCGGCGGATGGATGAAGCGGTATCAAACAGGGCAATTCCCTTTTCGTTCAAAAAGTCTATGATTTGCTCACGACAAAACGATTTTAGTGTTGAATTCAGAAAGTGATTCTTATCATTAAAGAATAAGATTCCGTATATACGCCACATGTCATTGTTTAGGTTTGGATAATAAAAATCCATCGACCATCTTTTTTTCTGTGGCGGGAAACTGCCCAGCATAAGCAATTTTGATTTCGCTGGGAGAAATGGTTCTAGCGGATGTGTTTCGATTTCCATGTTATCGTTCATTTTAATTTCGTACAAAAATAGTGATAATGTTTATTTCCCTCAAAATCAATGAGAAAAAATGCTAGATTTAAAATATTTAGTTATTTTTGCGGTGTGATGAACAAACAGTATCTTATTATATCATTGAAAAAAGAAATTTTAGTAAGTTGTTTCTTAATGAGCTTATTTTTCCTGGAGGGTGGGAATTGTTATGCTTCGGAGCAACAACTGTTAAGAGGGACGATAGAAACTCCTTCTGACAATTATACCGTGAGAGGGCGTGTTATGGATGTCTATGGTGAACCACTAATCGGTGCTACAATACGAGAGAAAGGGGGAGCCAATGGTACTGTGACCGATATTGATGGACGATTCTTTTTATCTGTTCCGGATAGTGCTGTCTTGCAGGTTTCTTTTGTAGGTTACAAAACTTTAGAAGTCAATGTGACAGGTCGGACTATGCTTGAAATACGCCTTCAGGAAGACGCGGTGATGCTTGATCATGTCATCGTAACAGCCTTGGGAATTGAAAAGGATGAAGCTACACTGGCTTATTCTGCGCAGAAAATCAAAGGTGAGGAACTAAATCGTATAAAAGAAATAAATATGATTACTGCCCTGGCGGGAAAAGCAGCCGGTGTACAAATCAATAAAAACTCTTCCGGTATGGGAGGGTCTGCCAAAGTCAGTCTCCGGGGAATCCGTTCGGTGTCCGGTGATAATCAACCGCTGTATGTGATAGACGGAGTGCCGATGTCGAATACCTCTTCCGAGCAGGCTTATTCGGCAATTGGAGGTACGGCGAATGCCGGCAACCGTGATGGAGGAGATGGGATTTCTAACCTGAACCCGGAAGATGTGGAAAGCATCAGTATCTTGAAAGGTGCTCCAGCAGCAGCTTTATATGGTAGCATGGCTGCTAACGGGGTCATTCTTATCACTACTAAAAAAGGAAATTCTGTCGGGCAAAGGAATATTAATTTCTCTACGGGACTAACTTTCGAGAAAGCATTCAGCCTGCCTAAAATGCAGGATCGTTACGGTGTCAGTGATGTGGTAGACAGCTGGGGTGAGAAAGATAATCTGACGGCTCATGATAACCTGAATGATTTTTTCCGTACCGGATTGACCTCAATGACTTCTGTGTCCGTCAGCTATGGAAATGAAACTCTACAAACTTATTTCTCCTATGCCAACACCACCGGAAAGGGGATTATGGATAAAAACAAGCTGAAGAAACATAATATAAACCTACGCGAAACAGCTACCATGTTCAACAAACGTCTGAAACTGGATGGTAATGTGAATGTAATGAAACAGACTGTTGAGAATAAGCCGGTATCGGGAGGCTTTTATATGAATCCGTTGGTAGGGCTTTATCGTTTTCCTCGTGGTGAGAATCTGTCTTATTATAAAGACCATTTTGAAACCTATGACGAAGAACGGAATTTGAATGTGCAAAACTGGCATACATTTACCGAAGACTTCGAACAGAATCCATATTGGATAGTGAACCGTATACAAAGTAAAGAAACGCGTACGCGCATTATCCTTTCCCTTTCGGCAAACTTTAAGATAAATGATTGGTTGACGATTCAAGCTCGTGGCAACATGGATTACTGGGCTGACAAGTTGCGTCAGAAATTCTATGCGTCTACCGCTACTGCCCTGTGTGGAGCGAACGGTCGATATATTGAAATGGATTATCAGGAAACGCAGATGTATGGTGATGTCATGGCGATGTTTAAGAAAACCTGGGGAGATTTTACACTGGATGCGGCTATTGGCGGTAGTATAAATGACCGAATCAGAAACTCGACCCGTTATGATTCCAAGAATGCTTCTTTGAAGTTTGCTAATGTATTTAATATTGCCAATATCATCATGAACAGTTCCGCCAGTATTGACCAGAAAATAGATGAGCATCGTCAGCTTCAATCTATTTTCGGTACAGCACAGATTGGCTACAAGGAAAAATTATTTCTTGATTTGACAGCTCGTAATGACTGGGCATCAACATTGGCTTATACTGAACATGAGAAAGCGGGATTTGCTTATCCTTCCGTCGGTCTTTCCATATTGCTTGATAAATGGGTGAAGCTGCCCGAATGGATTTCTTTTGCGAAACTGCGTGGTGCCTATAGTAAAGTGGGGAACGATATTCCTGTATTTGTCACTAATTCCGCTTCGCATATCGGTGCCGGTGGCGAGATACAGGCAAATGATGCAGCTCCTTTCAAAGATATGGAGCCGGAAATGACTCATGCCGTGGAATTCGGAACGGAATGGAGATTCTTCCAACATCGGCTAGGAATCAATCTGACCTATTATCGTACCAACACTTATAATCAGTTCTTCAAACTTCCTGCTCTTGCAGGTGATAAGTTTGCTTACCGGTATGTGAATGCCGGAAATATCCAAAACCAAGGATGGGAAGTGACACTGAACGGAACTCCAATGCTAACTTCTGATTTCACCTGGAAAACTTCCATCAATTTTTCTGCTAACAAGAATAAGATCGTGAAGCTGCACGACGAATTGAAAGAATTAGTCTACGGGCCTACGAGCTTTTCTTCCAGTTATGCAATGAAACTGGTGAAAGGTGGTTCTATCGGTGATATCTACGGTAAAGCCTTTGTACGTGATGCCGCAGGAAACATTGTTTATGAAACAGAAGGAGATTACAAAGGACTTCCATTGGTGGAAGGTGACGGAAATACGGTGAAAGTAGGAAATGCCAACCCTGTCTTTATGATGGGATGGGATCACACATTCTCTTACAAAGGATTCAGCCTTTATTTCCTGCTTGACTGGCGTTACGGAGGAAAAGTCCTTTCGCAGACACAAGCGGAAATGGATCTCTATGGCGTATCGGAAATTACGGCTGATGCACGCGACAGAGGATATGTGATGCTTGAAGGTCAGCAGATCGATAATGTGAAAGGATTCTATAAAAATGTAGTGGGCGGGCGTGCCGGAGTGACAGAGTATTATATGTATGATGCCACTAATTTACGGTTGCGCGAAGTATCGTTGAGCTACAATTTCTCAAAGAAGTGGATACAGAAAACGAAGGTTCTGAAAGATGTGCAGCTTTCGTTTGTGGCCCGCAATCTATGTTTCTTATATAAGAAAGCTCCTTTTGATCCGGATTTGGTACTTTCCACCGGGAATGATAACCAAGGGATTGAAGTATTCGGAATGCCTACAACCCGTAGTTTGGGCTTTACTCTGAAATGTGAATTTTAAAGGTAGGAGAGAGAAATGAAGAGAAAATATGTATATCTATACTTGCTGGGCTTACTGCTCTTTTCTGTAGCATGTACCAGTAATTTCCGTGATTACAATACCGACTTGTCCGGTATCACGGATGATGACCTGATTATTGACGACAATGGTTATGGAATCCGTTTGGGCATTATTCAGCAGGGTATTTATTTTAATTATGATTTCGGAAAAGGGAAGAACTGGCCTTTCCAACTGATACAGAATCTGAACGCAGATATGTTCGGTGGATATATGCATGACGGTAAACCCTTGAACGGAGGTTCGCATAATTCCGACTATAATATGCAGGACGGTTGGAACAGCGCCATGTGGACGCATATGTATTCTTATATTTTCCCGCAGATATACCAATCGGAGAATGCTACCCGGAATACACATCCTGCTTTGTTCGGGATCACAAAAATATTAAAGGTGGAAGCAATGCATCGTGTGACGGATTATTATGGTCCCATCATTTATAAGAATTTTGCGAATGCGGAAAAGCACTACCGTCCTGATAAACAAAAAGATGTTTATTATGAGTTTTTCAATGAACTCGATTCTGCTGTGGTTGCCCTCACCGGTTATATAGAGGAGAAACCGGAATTCAATGGATTTGCACGTTTTGATATTTTGTTGGATGGTAAATACCCTTCCTGGGTAAAGTTTGCCAATTCGTTGCGTTTGCGTCTAGCTATGCGTATTGCCTCTGTTGCCCCCGATAAGGCACGTGCTGAAATACAGAAAATAAAGGAAAACGATTACGGCTTCTTTGAAGCGGAAACAGGCGGAGCTGTTGTTTCTACCAAATCCGGATACACCAATCCATTGGGAGAACTTAACCGTGTGTGGAATGAAACTTACATGAGTGCGAATATGGAATCAATCTTGGTGGGATATAATGATCCCCGTCTTGGAATTTATTTCGAACTCTGTACGGATGAAACCCTGAAAGGACAATATCGTGGAATTCGTCAGGGGACATGTTTTGCTCATAGTCATTATTCCGGATTGTCGAAGCTGTTTGTCAAGCAAAGCACCGATGCGCCTCTGATGACTGCTTCGGAAGTCTGGTTTCTGCGTGCCGAAGCTGCATTGCGCGGGTGGACGGATGAAGATGAAGAAACCTGTTATCAGAATGGTGTAACTACTTCTTTCCATCAATGGGGAATCTATGGCGTAGAAGATTATCTGCAAAGTGAACGGAAAGCCTCTGACTTTATAGACACGTATGATGAAGAAAATAATATAGAGGCCCGCTGTAAAGTCTCTCCCAAATGGAATCCGCTGGATGATAAGGAAACGAAACTGGAGAAGATCATTACGCAGAAGTGGATTGCTATGTTTCCGGAAGGTTGCGAAGCTTGGGCAGAACAAAGACGAACAGGGTATCCCCGTTTATTTCCCGTACGATTCAACCATAGCAGAAACGGTTCTATCGACACGGAGATTATGGTGCGCCGTCTAAACTTCCCCGGTACCTTGCAGACGGAAGACCCGGAACAATATTCCGCACTTGTGGAAGCTTTAGGAGGAGATGATCATGGAGGTACAAGACTTTGGTGGGACACGGGAAATAATAACCTGGAATAAAAAAAGATAAAAGTAGTGTGTTTATATGTGTAGCTTTAACTATTTTTGCATCTTCATTTAAACACATTTACTTATGAAACAGATTATCTCTGCTCTTTTCCTTTGTATGTTGCTCTCTGCCGTACCGGGATTGCAGGCGCAAAACATCCAGTTACATTATGATTTTGGACGTTCTTTGTATGATAAAGATTTGCAAGGTCGTCCGCTGTTAACTTCCACAGTAGAGAAGTTTCATCCTGATACTTGGGGAAGTACTTATTTCTTTGTCGATATGGATTATACCTCCGAAGGTGTCGCTGCCGCTTATTGGGAAATAGCCCGTGAAGTGAAATTCTGGAAAGGTCCTTTCTCTGCGCATCTTGAATATAACGGTGGATTATCCAAAGGTATGTCTTATAAAAATGCTTATCTGGCAGGAGCCACGTATACCTTTAATAATGCCTCCTTCTCCAAAGGTTTCACACTGACCGCCATGTATAAGTATATTCAAAAACATTCATCACCCAACAACTTCCAGTTGACAGGTACATGGTACGTAAACTTCTGCCGTAACCTGCTCACTTTCTCCGGCTTTGCCGACTGGTGGCGTGAAGAAACGAACTACGGAAAGACTATCTTCCTCTCCGAACCACAATTCTGGGTAAACCTGAATCAAATCAAGGGAGTAAATAAAAATTTCAATCTAAGTGTTGGCTCTGAAGTCGAATTGAGCAACAACTTTGGTGGTCGCGATGGCTTTTATGTGATCCCGACGCTTGCTCTGAAATGGACGCTGAACTAAAAAAACGAACTAAAAAACGGATTAAAAAGCGAATTAAGAGAAATAGACTAAAAAGAAGTCAGGCTAAAAGAATCCGAATTTCAGAGGAATCTCCGTTTATCCCTCTGTCGAACTTACAAAATATATAGAACAACCTATTAAATGAAAACTGATTTAATCTACGGCGTAGAAGACCGTCCCCCTTTTAAAGACGCCCTGTTTGCGGCTTTACAACATCTCTTGGCTATTTTCGTAGCAATTATCACACCGCCGCTTATCATAGCGAGTGCCTTGAAACTGGATGTAGAAAAGACAAGTTTCCTAGTTTCCATGTCCCTTTTTGCTTCGGGAGTATCTACCTTTATACAATGCCGTCGTTTCGGTCCGATAGGAGCAAAGCTGCTCTGCATTCAGGGAACCAGTTTTTCTTTTATCGGTCCTATCATCGCCACAGGAATGGTAGGCGGATTGCCGTTGATTTTCGGTTCCTGTATGGCTGCCGCACCTATCGAAATGATTGTCAGTCGCACATTCAAATATCTGCGTAATATCATCACTCCGCTGGTTTCCGGTATTGTCGTACTGCTTATCGGATTGAGTCTGATAAAAGTAGGTATCGTATCTTGCGGAGGCGGATATGCAGCTATGGATAACGGTACGTTTGCTACCTGGGAAAACCTGTCTATTGCAGCACTGGTACTTCTTAGCGTCTTATTTTTCAACCGTTGCGGGAACAAATACCTGCGCATGAGTTCCATTGTACTCGGACTTTGTCTGGGTTATGGTCTGGCATTTGTTTTGGGAAAAGTGGATATGAGTGCGTTGAATGTGGAAATGCTGATGAGCTTTAATATTCCCCAACCTTTTAAATATGGTGTTGATTTCAATGTGTCTTCTTTCATAGCCATTGGTCTGGTCTACCTGATAACTGCCATCGAAGCAACAGGTGACGTGACTGCCAACTCTATGATTTCCGGACTTCCCATTGAAGGAGATTCCTATTTGAAACGAGTTTCCGGTGGAGTAATGGCAGATGGATTCAACTCCTTCCTCGCCGGTATATTCAACTCTTTCCCCAACTCCATCTTTGCACAGAATAACGGTATTATCCAACTGACCGGAGTAGCCAGCCGCTATGTCGGTTATTATATCGCAGCAATGCTCGTTCTTTTGGGATTATTCCCAATCGTAGGTGCCGTATTCTCCTTAATGCCCGATCCTGTATTGGGTGGTGCAACCTTACTAATGTTCGGTACAGTAGCAGCGGCAGGAATCCGTATTATCTCCTCACAAGAAATAGGCCGTAAAGAAACTCTGGTATTAGCAGTCAGCCTTTCCTTAGGCCTAGGAGTAGAACTAATGCCGGACGTATTACAACAAGCCCCGGAAGCAATTCGAAGTATCTTCTCTTCAGGGATCACCACCGGAGGCCTAACTGCAATTATTGCAAATATAGTAATACGTGTAAAAGAATGATGAATAAGTATTAACCGACAAGTATCAATCAACAAGTATTAAGTATTAATCGACAAGTATCAAATAGCAGGTATTATCCAGCAGCTTCGGTAATACTTATTACTTAATACTTATTTCTAAATTACTCATTTTATCAGTTGTGCGGAAGGGGAAATCAGGATACTCGTAAAGACTAAAGCGAGGTTCGGTTTCTCCTTTCGTATAATTCCAGATAGAAGCATAATCTTCCGGATCTTCTCCCATCTTGGCTAATTGGCGCAGATAAGCAGCCAGTGATTTATTTTCTACGATGTAAATCTGTCCCATCTGGTCGATAATCGGGCTATGATGACGAGTGCCGTCATGTTCGAAGCGTAGAATCCGTTTTCCTTCTTCCGTCAGTCCCACCAATTGGAAGGTCATACTCTTACCGATAGCCGGCAAATTCAATACACTGCGATCCGTAGCAAGGAAAGGCAAATGATGTTTTCTCATGAAACGTCTTAATTGCTTGGCAACATCTTCTTTCGTCTCCTCTTCCGTTCCGACTTTCGTCTCTAATATTTTGTATAATTCCTCCGCCTGTTCCGGTGTCATCCGACCATAAATCTTTTCCTCCTGTTGTTCCTGCATCGAACGGCTGTTGGGAGCAAATACTGCATAATTCTCATTGAATCCCTTCACCGAGAAAGTATAATAACATACCACCCCCAATGAATTGAGCACCTGGCGAAGCCGTGTCGTATGTCCCCGACGCGAAGCAGCCACTGTATATACCAACTGATTCGTGATAATCCATCCGGCAGAAAGAATCTTCCGAATCGCCTCTTTAGCTTCAGGCGTAACCTCCAGCGGTGTTTGAAAATGAGTCTGGATAATAAACTGTTTCACCCCTATAGCCGAAGCCTTTTCTTTGAATTCCCGCAGAATATCCACCAATCCGTCATTGATACGCATCGGCAAATAAGCCAATAACCGTGACCCCAGCCGTACTCGTTGCAATTCCGCATATTTCTCTCCTTCCGGTCGTTCGAGATTTGCCTTCTGTTTGCGTACTGCCATCCGATACACCGCATCCAAAATATTCTGAAGCGTCTTATTCTGACTCATCAGCGCATCGCCCCCTGTAATCAGAATATCCCGCAACTGTGTATCCTCTTCAAAATAAGTCATCAACCGGCGCAACTTACGATCCCATGACTCCTTCGGGCGTAAAGACTCAAACTCGAAATTCAACCGTTCGCTTTGGAAATCATACATCCGCTGGCAAGAAGCACAAAGTCCCCCGCAAGCCCTTCCCATCGTGTCAGGAATGAGAATAGCCACCTCCGGATACCGGCGATGAATATTATGCCCGTCCGGCAGAAGCCATCCCGCAGCATTAGGTTTACCAACCTCTACAATATCCTCCTTTTCCCACGCACGAATATTTCCATACGTCTCCACCAACCGTGGCGAATACAGAATATAACTCCGGATAGCCTCGTCATTATACCCATATCCCGTGATATTGAGTAACGATAAATAATAAGGAGTTGCAAAAAACGGCATCCCCTTCTTTCGTGCCCGATAAAGCAAATACATAGTCTCCGAAGAAAGAGAATTCCCCAAGAACCGATTCAGTTCTCCCGGACTCTTCACAGCCATCGCCAAATGAAAGCGGAAATCATTCCACCACTCACTCACCAACCTGTATTTCTCCTCATAACTCATTCCCTCCTCAAAGTGGAAACGCACCGAAGGCTTCGACTTCCTGTTCTCAATCTTCTGAATCAGCAAGTGCAACATCCGCTCTTTATTCTCATCCCGTATCTCCCGTACCTCTTCATCCAGTCCGGTTTCCCACCGGTCATTCCGACTTTTGATACGCTGCGGTGACGGCAAAGGCATAACTTCTCCCTTCAACCGTTTAAACATCTGAAAAATTTCAATAAACAAATCCGTCGGCATCTCCATATTCTCCAACGTCCCCGTCAGAAACTCATAAAGCAGCCGAATAGTCTGTACTGACATATCCTGTCCCGTAGACAGTTCATGGACATGCTGTC
>ERZ773237.3000-NODE-3000-length-10352-cov-4.735845_pt1 | contig 10352 bp, 10 predicted proteins | sample MGYA00580990_ERZ773237 | MGnify/ENA primary metagenome ERZ773237 (study PRJEB29015, sample SAMEA2737749) | human gut metagenome | biome: human gut; feature: human-associated habitat; material: faeces | place: China | collected 2012 ...
GCAAAGAGGTTGTGACTTTTGTATTTCCGGCAGGTGAGGAAAATAAGAATCTAAAGACGGTCCAGGCACTGTATGAGACACTGATACTGAATCATCTGGACAGAAAAGATCTTCTGGTGGCTCTTGGCGGTGGTGTTGTAGGCGATCTGTGCGGTTATGCGGCGGCAACCTATCTGCGCGGTGTGTCATTTATCCAGATACCGACCACGCTTTTATCCCAAGTGGACAGCAGTATTGGTGGAAAGACAGGCGTAGACTTTGATGCGTATAAAAATATGGTAGGCGCATTTCACATGCCCAGGCTGGTATATACAAATGTGAAAACTCTGACGACTCTTTCACAGGAACAGTTTTCCTCTGGAATGGGTGAGATCATCAAGCACGGGCTGATCAAAGATGCTGCTTACTATCAGTGGCTGAAAGACAACCGGGAGAAGATCATGGCGAGAGATTTAGAGGCATGTGCAGACATGATCGAACGAAGTGATGAGATCAAACGTGAAGTCGTTGAGAAAGATCCGACTGAGCAGGGAGACCGTGCACTTTTGAACTTTGGGCATACACTGGGCCATGCCATTGAAAAATTAAAGAATTTCCAGATGCTTCACGGTCACTGTGTTGGTGTTGGCTGTATCGCAGCGGCAGCAATTTCCCAAAAACGAGGCTATCTGACGGAGGCACAGGTACAGGATATCCGGGAAACCATGAAAGCATTTCAGGTGGAGGAAAAGGTCTCAGGTGTTGATACCGGCACGTTTGGCTACAGTTGCAATGGCTTTCTGAACTTTTTTCTGAATCGGTCCCATCAGATCTTGTTCACGTTTTGCCACCTGCTGCGAAAGTTTTTCACCCAAGGCCTGCTTGCCGCTGTCATCTAAAGAAGCTGCTTTACTTTCAAATTCCTGCTGCGCTTTTTGGCGTTCCAGATCAACGGCGCTCATGGTAGTTTTAATATCAGGATAGCTCTGGAATACTTGCTGAACGTTTACATACCCTACAACATTACCAGCTTCTGCTGCCGATACTGCACCGCAGATCCCCAAAGCCATGACAACCGTCAAAATAAAGGTCATAATTTGTTTTTTCATCGTTTACAACACTCCTTAATTTTTGTTTATAATAAATTTAATACTACCGTTTTTCATCCCGACAAGCTGTAATAAATCTTGCCGCAGCAATATCGGTTAACCCATAATCGGCAAATTTCAGCACCAGATCTCGTACCAGATGTTTTTGTTCTTCCATACTGTGTGCTTTTATGTATCTGATGATCCGATTGTTTCTTTTCTTATACTCAAGGTAAAGTTCTATTCCTTTATCAAAAAGCTCATTACCGGTTATAAACCGCTGCCGTTTGAGTAAAACTCTGCAATAGCATTTTTCGTAAATACCTAAAAGTACCGGCCATGTATCAAGAATGGCAACACTCCCATCCGCTTCCAGAAGATGAAATTTTATCCGGCCTGAATAGCCTGACTGTTCCAAAAACGCCAGTAAAGTTATTATATTTACTGTACAGAACATATCATAGTCGAAATATAAATATAAAACAGGATAATCCTTCAAGCGGTTCTGCATAAAACTTCCTGGAGACTTTTGCAGATAGTCTTCTAACTCAACACCATAAGCCGCTGCCCTCAATCGATAAAATTCATCTGTAAATATTTCGATATGGACTTCTCCTTCGCACATAGCTTCGTTGAAAGGAAGAATTTCTTCCTGAGGAAGCAGCTCTCGTAGTGCATTTGCAGTCATTTCTCCGCTTGTAATATGCAGGATATTTTCAGTACAAACTGGTTTATTGTTCTGCATCTGTATCATTTACCCGCACCTTAAATATTTTATTATATTGCATCATTTTACGCACGTAGTCTATTATAAACTGTTTACAGCCGCCAGTCAATAATCATTGCTATTTATACTATTATATTATTTAATTGACATTTCACCTGATTGGCAGTATTTTATAATTAGAAGTATCATAATTAAGGTTGCCTATTTTAAATTAGAGGAGGCTTATCTATGTCTGATTTTGTCCATGATTCTATTTTTAAAGATGCATTTTTGAGGGCATCTCACCATTATATAGATGCTCTAGAACTGCCGGACATCCATACGAGGCGCTCTTCTGATACGCAGGAGCTCGCTGATTCGGCTGCTTGCATAAACAATAGAATGCTGCAGAGTTTTGCTGCTGATTTAACCGAACAGCAAAGAAGTGATGTTTTGAATTCAACTTTATTGGCGCAGCTGGCGGCAGACAAAGCTTATCCTAAAGATGCAGCTGGCCGTTATGACGTTAAAGGCTGGTACAGTAAATTTTCAGAAGTACTGCTTAATTTAGGCTGGGTAAGCCAAAACACTGCTTTCTGGCAATATAAAATACACGGGGAAAGTTTTACAGCTGACAAGGCTATCTTGGAAATCATCAACGGCTTACTGCAAAACAACGCCCTGCTTTTAGCGCAAGCTACTATTAACGCTTTAAAAAATTTGCCTGAAAATGATTCTAAGCTTACTCTGTTTAAATTCAATACCTGTTCTGATCAAATGGGTAATATCAGCCTTGGAGTCTGTACTCAAAAAAACGGCTTGATTGAATATAATTTTGCGGCACTTTACTTGGAAACAAAAAAGAACTTTAAACAGATTTTATTCATTGATTTTTCAACGTCTGATTTCAAGCTGTTTGCCGGTACTAATACCATAACTCTTAATCCAGATGTTTACAGCATCGTGCGCGAGCAGGTAGTCCAAAAATTACAGGACAGAGTTGGCAGTTATCTTGCCGGTCTTGATATTTGAACATTTAACGGTAATAAAAGCGTGACATAAATTTATGTCACGCTTTTATTTTTTTATTCTTCTTAAAATATTCTGGATATGTTTTTTGAGCAATATCTAAGATTCCATCACCGATATACTGCGAGGCAGCATATCTATAACGGTCTTTAATAATAATTATGTTATTATTTTTTATGGCTTTGATGCTTTGCAGTGCCGGATCTGATAAAACTTCTTTCCTGAAAAGCACTGTATCGCCTTCCTGCGTTGAACTATAATCAGAGAACATCAAAACGTCAGGATCGACTTCTAGTATTTTTTCCTTACTCAGGTGTTCTCCACGGACAAGGCCCGCCAAAGCAGCTCCATTAGTTATACCGGCATTGATGCAAATGTCGTTGAACAAGCCTTCTGCACTTCCAAAAACACCCAGCAGTGAATAGCCCATCAATATCTTTTTATCACTGACTGGTATCGTATCAGTCACTTCTTTTACAAACGTTGTTTTTTTGTCAAGTTCTTTAATAACTATACTTCCCTGTTTCTTTTCATTCACAGCTTCTGATAGTTTTATGATTCTTTTTCGTACCATATCCAGCGTAGTCGGGATTTTTGTAATATAGACCTTAAGTCCAACATCTTTTAAGGACTGGATAAATGCAGTGTTTGAATTTTCCTGCACTATAACAAGATCAGGTTTAATAGCAAGAATTTGCTCTGCACTTACCTTTTGCGGTAATTTTAGAGGAATCTGCGCAGCTTTATCTGCAATCAACGATATTTTAGGATCAGCAGCAGGTTCTGAAATGGCTGCAATCCTCTCTAATGGAACCAAATCAGTGAGAATTTCTTCAAGGCTAAGCGTTGTGGCATAGATTCTCTTAGGCGTATCTGTAAAATCTAAAATATTACCTTTGTCGTCAACCACCTGATACTGAGTTTTAACTTCTGTTTTTTCAGTAAATGAAACAGTTTTGTCAAAACTACATCCCGTTATTCCTAATATCATAATTATGACTAAAATAAAACTGCGCATTTATCTCTCCTGATTAAATTAAGTTTTAGAAGCTATATTCATATCCAAGCATAAAGTTTCTGCCAAGATTGTGATAGTTAGTATCACCGTTAGTTGTAATATCAATTCTATCCAAAATATTATTTAAATGGAAAAATATTTTGTGATTATCCTCAGGTTTGTATGATAAATCAAGGTCTGTAAAAAACTGTGGTTTAATATTTCTTTCGGTAGCAGTATTAGAAATTCTATGTCCTACAAAATTTCCTGATAACATTCCGTTAAATTTATTTTTGTTGTAATTAAGAGTACCATTGATCTGATAACGTCCATAACAGTCATGCCAGCCTAAATCTCCATATTCTTCTTCATTTCTTGCCTGAGGCTTGCTATATGTTAAGCCAATATTACTGCTCCAATTTTTATCATGGACAGTAGTACATGACAATTCAATACCAGTATTGCGGAAATCTTGATTAACATAATAAATGTCATCATTTTTGTCACGAGCAGCTTTTAAATAATCTTTTATGTCATAACTATATAATGCAACTCTCCATGATCTTTTATTTTCATTTAATTTATAACCGATTTCATAATGAGTCCCTTGCTCAGGCTTAAGATCTGTTGTAGGCAAAATATTAGAAGTTCCATATATCTGTGTTAAATTTGGCATTCTGAAAGATTTTCCTGCTTTGGCATAAAAACTGCTGTTTTCATTAACTTTGTAAAGATATTGTACTTCCGGTGTAAATTTACTTAAATCCTCATTTTCAGTTGTAACCTTAGTACCATCTTTTTTGGTTTCTGTTGCCTTGGAACCTACTGCCCAAGTTTCACGCATATTAAAAAGCAAATTTTGCTTTTCATCTATGCTCATATCATATGAAAGGTATAAAGAATAATTATTCCTATCATAACTCATACTATTTGAAGTACCACGTAAATCCATATCTTCTTTTTGGAATCCAGCACCAACTAATAAAGAATTTTGCCCAATATCAAATTTTTTCTGTATATTCAAATTCGTATTATGACCTTTTCGCCAACTATTAAGAGTAGGATTTTTCCAACCGTTTCCTGAAGGTGAAATCTTATCATAAGTTTTTTCCTGAGTTCCATACGACACATGTGCTTTCCAACCATCTTTATCATAACTTACCAAAAAGTTATTGTCTGTATCATAATAATCTCTCAACTCAGTATATTTTTTGCTAACAGCATCTTTCTGCATATAGCGGTGTTCATTTTTAGAATAATTATGAGTAAAAATCAGTCCATCTGTTATCTGGTAATTCCACATAACACTTTTGCGCTCCCCTTTACCATAATCAAAAATACTACCTGTAGTTTTACCGTCAGCAAGACTGCTTATACCATCAGCTTTTCCACGATTTTCCAGTCCCGCAACAACACTGAATTTATCGGTACCTAAAGAAATATCATAACGCTCTTTTCCAAAATTTCCAGCAGAAAATTTAACTTTGTTATTTATCCTTTTTTTGGTAATAATATTTATTACCCCTCCTGTTGCTTCACTTCCATATAATACAGAACCACCACCTCTTACGATCTCAATTTTCTCAATTGCGCCACTGGGAATATCTTCAAGGTTATATTTACCATCCATATTCATAGGAACTCCATTAAGTAAAACCAAAGTTCCTACCTGGGCTCCACGAATCATTATTTTACTCGTCATCGTACCCATAGCTGCGCCGTTAAATCCCTGTGACTGTACAGTAACTCCTAAGGTATTCTGTAACACGTCAAATGCGTTATTAGCTCCACTTTCTTCTATTCGTTTAACATCATATACTTCTACCGCAGCCGGTGTATCTAGATCCTTCGTTTCAAAACCTTGTGCTGTTACTATCATTGGATCAAGTGTGAAAACCTGTTCCGATTCTTCTGCATACCCTGATGTGCCCCCCCAGATGACACTGCCAGTTATCAATGCGATCATCAGAGTATTTTTTTCTAAGCTTTGCTTCATCAAATTCAACTTCCTTTCAAATTTTAATTCATTGTCACCCTTCTCTAAATATAGTCGTAAAATAGAAACTCCTCCTTCTCTGAAAACAGATAAGGAGGATACAGACAAAATTTACTGTCATATCTTCCCTATACTGTCTCTCGCAGACATAGAGTTGCTGGTAAATTCTGACTCAAGCAGTTTTAATCACTGCTAATACAGCGGCGGGACCGTGTTAGATTCTCACTAACTTTTACTCGTTATAGATTACCAGTATTTAATATTAAATTCATTATTCAAAAAAGGAGAAGGTATTATAAGTCTATATCTGAAGGATAAGATTTGCTTAATTTATACACTAACCGGGAAAAACGGCCAGACAATAGGTATAACAATAATGGAAACAATAAGACAAACAGCAACAAGTCCGGTACCTGCCTTTAAGTAGTCCATAAATTTATAGCCGCCAGGGCCAAGTACCAAAGTATTGGGCGGTGTTCCTACCGGAGATGCAAAAGCACAGGAAGACGCAATCAAAATAGCCATCAGTACAGCTTTGGGAGACGCCCCCATTTGGGCAGAAAGCGCAATACCAACAGGACATAACAGGGCTTTAGATGCTGTATTGGACATGAACTGCGTAAGTACAACAGCAAGCACAAACAAAACGGCAGTTACCATATATGGAGAAGGATCACCGCCAAGCATTTTTACCGTAGCTTCAGCAATAAGTTTACCTGCGCCGCTGGTATTCATAGCTGTCGCCACCGGAATCATACCTGCAAAAAGAAAGATGGTGACCCAGTCAATGGAATTGTAGGCTTGTTTTTCGGTAAGGCAGCCTGTAAGTACCGCAATTACAGCACCAACAACCGCAGCAATTTCCAAGGGCACGATACCAGTTGCCATGCTGCCGATAACACCAACCATAATAATTCCGCAAATAATCTGTTTTTGGGTACTGGTTTCATTTTCCAGAATTTCTTCGTCTATTTCAAGATTAAGCGTACCACTATCTTTAGGCAACAAGTATTTACCAATAAACATCATATAAACTATGCCGGCGATTGTAATAGGGATACCGATCCAGGCATACTCAAAAAAACCAAATTGCAGCTCAGGCATACCTGCTGCTTTTAAAGCTACATTTGCCAGAATATTTGGCGGTGTGCCAATAAGAGTGATCGTACCGCCAAGTCCGGCCGCAAATGCCAAAGGCATCAATTCACGCGAAGCAGAAATTTTGGCATTAGCACAAATCCCCATAACAACAGGAATCAGGCAGGCAGTTGTACCAGTATTAGAAAGCACTGCCGACATAAGCGCAGCAATGATCATAATGCCAAACATAAGGCTATTTTCACCTTTGCCAAACATCCGTACAACGCCGCCGCCAATTTTTTGGGCCAGCCCTGTATAAAACATTGCTGCGCCAACTACAAACATGCCGCCAAAAAGAACTACCGTAGAATCAGCCAGCCCCAAAAAAATCTGATTTTCAGGAACAAGTCCCAAAGCGCAGCAGGCAACGGATGCTCCAATTGCTGTCATAGCAAGGGGAATCATTTCTGTTACAAATAAAAGTGCAACGATCGCTAATAAGATTAAACATTTGATTGCGGGTGTCATTCTTTTCCCTCCTAGTTTTCTTTAAACAGATTGACATATTGAAACGTGTTTAAAAACAGTCTTCCATCTTCACCCCGATGCGGAAAAACACTACTGGGCGCTTGCCTGTTTTGAATAGCCCTGTGATAGTATTTTTTATCAACTTGTTTGAGGAACTCTTTTATTTTTGATATTTCTTTACTGTTTTCACTTGGCATTTTCACTATCCTCCTTCCAGCCTTTTTCAAGAGTGCCTTTCACTGAAAAAGAGTATATAATAAATTCCTAAATAATAAAAATACCTATTATTCATTAAAGTTATGCTAAATTTGCATATCGAAAAAATGATAATAAAAATCAAAACAGACCCGAAATATCAGGTCTGTTTTGATAGATAACAGCTTTCCAGTACTGTAAACATCATTATTAGATAATATCAAAGTAAAATGGTTTTGATATAGTTTCGGTAGAATTCACTTTCAAAAACCTTACAGTAATTTACCAGCACTTCTAAAACACTGCCGCAGCTCATTCTCTTTTAAGAGCCTTCAATGCTTCAGCCGGAAGTTCACAGCCTTGTACACGACGGATAAAACCATAGCCGCGTTCGCCGCAATGCGGAAAAACCTTCGCTGCCATTTGGCGTTGTTTACGCAGATGGCTGAACAGGAATCCTTCACCCTCGTTGTTAAATTTCACGGAATTATTGGCCATTGTTGCTTCTGTCATCAAAATCACTCCTTAAAAATATTCTTTATAGGTGCTGATAATTTTTACTGCTTGCGACACCTAAAGTATACCCCAGAGAGTAAAATAATAAAAATACCTATTAGGAATTTAAGTTATAACATTTAGGAAAAACTATTAATTATCTTTACGAACAAATAATATTTTATATTGACACAAAATAATGGAACGATTAAAATAAGAAACAGCTAAAACTTCATATTGTTAAAACAATCAGGTCAAAGTCATTTTATGACACGGTCCCGCCACTGTAAAGTCAGTATAGCCAGATTGTTTATCTTTTGCTGCGAGTGACAGGAAAAAAGATCATAACATTGACTTGTTTATTTTCTTTACGTCCGTGCAGGGCGTTTTTTTATTATCAGGAGGTTATTGAAATGGAATTAGAAAGCTACAGAAATTTTCTGGCTATCATTGAAGCAGGAAGTTTTACAGGTGCTGCCGAATGTGTGCATGTTGCACAGCCAGCACTTAGTAAACAATTAAAAACACTTGAAAATTTCTTTGGTGCCAAGCTTATTATTACAACGCGCGGCAGCCGCCAGCTTATTTTAACAGAAGCTGGCCGGATCTTATATCAGAAGGCCAAATATATCTGCTCTTTGGAGGATCTGGCAAGAAATGAAATCGATAATATTATCGGCGGAGCTGTGGGAACTTTGCGTATAAGCGCCGCAAATTCGCGGTCTTCCCTGTTTATCAGTACATCGCTAAAAGACTTTTGCCAGCTGTATCCAAAGGTTACTTATGAAATTTATGAGGGAGGAATTGCCGAACAGGCGCAACAGCTTCTAAACGGCATTACCGAGCTTGGAATTTTAAGCGTTCCGATCACACACGAAGACAGTTTTGAGGTTCTTTTTCAACGTCGTGAAGAATTATCAGCCGTTTTTCATAAAGAAGCCGTGTGGCTCGACAATACCACATCCGATATTACTCTGAAAGAATTATCTGAAATGCCGCTGAGTGTCTCTGCCGGCTGCTGCGATTTATTAAAAAAATGTTGCGCGGAAAATGCCTTATCTCCACAAATACTCAGCGTTAGTACCACCCGCAATACTGCACTGCAATGGGCTTACGAAAAAACCGCCGTTGCCGTAGTACCTATCGAACCGGGCGAATTTTTAGGTTCTGATCTGGTAACAAAAAGAATATCTGATACAACCATTGATCTTTTCAAAACTGTAGTTAAAGTTAAAGATAGGCCCTTGTCAGTTATTGCTCAGAAATTTTTAAAATTTTATTCTCAAAAACGCAATTCACAGCAGGTATGCGATTTGAAGAAACTTCTCAGTAGTGGAAATTTGTAAAATAAAAATGAGGCCGTATTGATACGGCCTCATTTTTATTTTACTTTTTTATTTTCTTCTTTAAATGCTGCTTCCTGCCACAAATACCACACTCCCAAAGAACGCCATGGACGCCATGTTTCTGTAAGAGTCATTATTTGACCGCGTTTGGGGATATCATTTAATCCCTTCAATTCTTTCAGCTCTTTTTTAAAAATAAAATCTGCTGATGGCACCACGTCTGTACGGCACAAGGCAAGCAATAAAAACATTTCAATAGTCCATTGCCCCAAGCCGCGAATCTGAACAAGCTGCTTGGTTATTTCAGTGTCAGTCATTCCAGAAAAATTTTCTATAGTGACCTTACCTGCAACAACTGCTTCAGCAAAGCTTTTCAAATATTCGGCTTTCTGTTTCACAAGTCCCTGTTCACATAAATCCTCCATCGAGGCATCCAGTACTGCCTGCGGCTGCAGCGGATTTCCCAAAAACTTGCCTAAATTTTTTAATAACTGCAAACTTACATCCGGCGGCAGCTGCTGTGAAACAATACCTGTCACTAACGTCCCGAAATACTTCTCCTGCGGCTCGGGTTTCAATTCACACACAGGAAACCTATCGATCAATGGGATCAGCTCAGACGCATGTTCACGCAGATATTCGGCTCCTGCAGCCCAATCTGGGGTTTTGAGCATGATACATCCTCCTTATTTACTTTGGTTATTCAACGAAACAGTGCTATCGTTGATATTACTTATGATTATACGCTAAAACGATTATTTTGCAAAGCCGCTGAAAAGTAATTTAGTAAAATTACAGAAAATCCTTGCATCATTCATGGTTTTATGGTATTATTTATATCTGTCAGGACTACTGACAAATGGCCCGGTGGTTCAGTTGGTTAGAATGCCGCCCTGTCACGGCGGAGGTCGTG
>ERZ773237.3001-NODE-3001-length-10351-cov-6.548757_pt1 | contig 10351 bp, 15 predicted proteins | sample MGYA00580990_ERZ773237 | MGnify/ENA primary metagenome ERZ773237 (study PRJEB29015, sample SAMEA2737749) | human gut metagenome | biome: human gut; feature: human-associated habitat; material: faeces | place: China | collected 2012 ...
ATAAAATACCTCTTTTCCGAGCTGCTCCGACATTGCTAGATTGCCAGCCCTTTGATATAATTATTTGTTAAGATAGACAAACCGCAATTGTAGCGGTGAATCACGGTTTGAAACTATCTATAAATGATTACATGAACATTATATTGCTAAATTTTCGCAAAGTCAACAGAAATATGCTAAATTTTCGCATTATAAAGAAAGGAAATAATGACAGAGATAATAAAAAAATTATTAGAATACTTTAAAAAGAACAATATAAAAGGTACGGAAATAGCTAAAATACTAGGATTAAAGAAATCACCATTAACAGATTGGAAAAATGGACATAGTAAGCCAACAATAGAGCAATTAATAATAATATGCGAAAAATTAGCATTATCACTGGATGAACTAACAGGATTAAAAACAAATGAAATACAAGAAGCATATAATGCAGCTGATCCAGGAACACAAGCAGCCATTAGAAAGCTATTGGATATTAAAGATCAGAAGCAGAGCCAGGAATTATTTACTTCCAAGATTGGATAAACAGACATAAAAATTGACAATGCAGCATAACAATGATAATATAAAGATGTAAAAAGAGTGCTACCGATAGACGGTTAGCCCTTACAATAAGTGTTAAAAAATAACCGCTTAGTTTTCCGGACTGGGGCGGTTATTTTTTTGGTTTATTACAACAAGTGACAACGAGTGTCACGACTGCACATAATACAAGTGTATATGTAAACAAATCTGTAAAAGTAACCATGTCTATCACCTCCCTTCTGAGAAGATGAAAGACTAACCGCCTACCGTTGTTGGTAGCACTCCATACATATATTATCAAATACCGGAGGGAAAAACAACCGGAAAACCGCATAAATACGGCATTTCTATTTTCATTTAACCAGGGGAAATAAGAAATCTAACAACTTTTAATCTAGGTGTCCCGGGTTCGAACCCCGGTGGGCTCATTAAAAAAGGCTTGTTTACTGGATTTATTCCAATAAGCAAGTCTTTTTTTATTGCTATTTCCTGAAGAAAAAAAATCTAGGTGTCCGCATCAATTAAAAAAGATATCATCTATCTTATATACATCTGGATATATAAGAGACAAGTGAAGATAATTCTTAAGAATCTCATAATCAGCATGTCCCATAAACAAACGAAGCTTTTCCATGTCTCCACCATATTGTAAAAAACTTGTAGCAAAAGTATGTCTACATAAGTGACCATGTATTCTATTAATACCAGATAATGTTTTAAGATCCTGATAAAAACATTTGATTGTATTAAGTGTTATAGGCTCATTATCATACATATCAAGAAATACAGAAGAAGAACTATTCTTAACATAATCATGCGCATAATGTGATTCATTGTAATAATTGCGTAAACTAAAATACAGGAATCTGGGAAGTAATACAATCCGGTCTTTATTATTTTTAGCATTATGTATTATTAATCTATCACTTTTAATATCCATCTTACGGAGCTGGACAATCTCTTTTCTACGAAGTCCACAATCAAGAGCCAGATGAAAGATACAATAATTTCTTAAAGCAATATGTTTATTCACAGACTTGTTAATTATAGCATCATCAATCTGATGTACCTCTTGATCCGTGAGAGGTTCAACAATGGCTGCATCTTTTTTTGGCAGCTTAACACCTATTGTAATATCTTTATCAAGGTAATCTTCCTGGAAAAGCCACTTGCAAAATGCTTTCACAGGGCGGTAATTTGTTGCAATACTTGTATTCTTCATACGATATCTTAAAGAATATATATAATCTCTCAAAGTCTGCTTATTAAGCAAATCAAAATCATCAGAATCAAGCCAATTTGTAAAACGGCCAAGATAGAAGATATAAGATTGTACAGTAATATCTTCACAATATACTTTTCTATCCTGGATAAACAATTTTATATAATCACTTATACGCTGCATTAAAATCACCCTCCCAATCCTTTTTATTAAGACGGGTTGAGACCTTAGAACGATACCGTTCAGCACGCTTTACATCATTATCATTGAGCAAACAAAGATTATCAGCAATTGTTGTCTGGATATCCTCTTTATAATCAATTCCATGTGTATAGATTCCCAATGTAATAGCCTTATTAATAAAGCTGTTCTTAACAACCTCAATATTATGCTCCCTGGAATACTCACGAAGCAAAGGAGATATATTTTTATTCTTCTTTCTAACATCAATCATTTTTGTACGCTTTATAGACTGCCAAAATGGTGTATCAGTACATTTACACTTCTTTAAAGCTGTATTTCTATCAACCAGACGAAGAACAGAAGTAAGAAGATAATCTGTGATAAGCTCATGATTTTCTAAAAACATGTTGATTCTATGATCTACCTTATGCGAAGGATGCAGATCTATAAGACAAAATGACTTGGACATTTTTCTCATAACCTGAAACTCAACATTCATAATTGTAGTTATTTTTGGAGTAAGTTTATCTGCTAACTTACCAACATAGTCCCAATTGCAAGAACCTTTTCTAAAATATGACTCCATAGCAGCATAACACATTTGTTTATACTGTTCATTCTGACCATAGTCATAATAAAATTGTAACCGGATAATGTCTTTTACTTTCCAATTCCTCAAATCAAAACAGTTTTCAAGAACATATTTATCATACCTTGATATAAGCTCATTGAAAAACCAAAGATTTATAAACCACGGCTTATAGCCCATTTCAACAACTTCTTTAGTCTTCAGATACATACGGACAAAGCATTTATCCCCACGCTTACCAAGTGCAATATAATCATTTTCATATCCATCATTAGCAAGAAAAGCATAATGCATATTAGAACCTTTAAAATGACTGACCTGCATCTTAGCGAAATTATCTATTTTAAAATACTTTTCAGGATTCGCCAGATAATTAGTATGCCAGCAGAAATCTGTTCTATTTTCGTTGACCTCTTTAATATTCAAATGATACAAGCTGCATATTTTAGATACAGCATCAAAGGAACGCTTATATATACTATTAACACCAGATAGCCATAATTCTTTAGAACGGATCTGAACAACAATCTGTGGAGTATCAGCATTTGGAACATGAGAAGCAATATATATATCATAAACATCCGGACAAGATATTACATGATTGTATATATGCGCATAATTACCCTTACCAATAGCATATACAAGATTATCAGAACATCTGAAGTCAAGCGGATCGAATGGAGTATATATTTCTCCATAAATTTCATTAGATTCCAGACACCTATTTTTGAAAGCATCCAATTGTGTAAGAAAAAAATGAACATTCTCATCACCAGGCTCAATAAAATCATTATTAAGCATAACAGAATAATAAAATGTATCTATGTTATGCAGATTTTTTTGTTGTTTACGATAGAACCAATATTTATTATCACCGTCTTTTAATTCCTTTTCAATTAAGCTCATTTTATCCCCCTCAAAAATTCATTAAAAAACCATTTTCAATGAACGATATTTTTAATAAAAAACATAGATTTTAAGCTAGTTTGAGTGTATTATTATTAAGATTTTGCGACCACGTAGTACATATCCGTGGTCAAACCCCAAATTCCATCGATTTTTTGCGTGTGCCGGTTATGTCTTACGCTTCGCCCGGCATTCCCGGCACACGCATAAATCACTTAATAAGGGTGTAAGAATCATACAAAGAAAAGTAAAAGGAAGAACCAAACAAAAGGGAGCTTTTTATATGACTCTCCTTTTTGCTCATACCGTACATACTTTTGATGCACATAAACAGATTCCCGCCAAAGGGAGCTGCAAGAAGTTTACCAAATGCTTTATATTTGGATATGTTTCGATGCAGCACCTGAGTTTCAAGGATACCCCGGATCTGTTTATCAATCATTTTATCGTTCTGGGTAACAAGAATAACATCAAAACCAAAATGGCGGTGCATAGTGAAAAATTCTATCCACTGCAAGCGGTCTTTCTTATTCCAGCTCCGGGGATTAAATATTGTCTGGCACTCGTCCAGAATAATAAGTGTCTGATGCTCATAAATTTGACCTTTTTTATTACGCTTATGAAACTGCAGCGCAAAATTCTCAAGGCCATATATGTAAGAAAATGTATCATTGCAGACACTCTTACCACCAATGGGAGATTTAAGGAATATTGAAGAATTAATCCATTGTGCATTTGGTACATATATAAAGCTTCCTAATGCCTTTTTTGAGCTTTTAGGCGGTATTATAGAAGTATTAATATTAAGATTTGATATTACATTAACACCGGAGCGGAGAGCGTCATATATGCGTCTGGCCGTATGATAGCTTTTTCCGCTTCCGGGTACTCCTGTATAACATTCAATTGACATAATTTTTACCCCACTTAAAAAAATTTATTCTGATAAGAAAACAGTCAGAATCTTTAAAAATCCACCGCCTGAAACGATACTTTTAAGAATCCGGCGAGCATAAACATAAATAATATAACCAGCATATGCATCAACAAATGCACCAAATAAAGTAACAGCATAATCTAATGGAACGAACCAATTAATTTGAGGAATCCAAGCCATAAAAATCTCAGAATTAACATCAAGCAGACCTTTAAATACATCAGTTGGCATTAGATTCTGTGTAATTAACATGAATTCAATAATTCCACCAAAAAAATTAATAAGAAAATTAACAAGGACAGAACACAAAACAGCCGTAATAAATGTACTAATAATATCACCCCCTAAAAAATAGAATTACCCTTAAATTTTTTATAAAGAAACAAGGACATAGCAAGAGTAAAGGACAAACGAAGGAAAGACTTACATACATACGCCCAGGATTCATAAACACTTAGGTCAATGGTAAGATCATATTTTTGTTCACCTTTATGACCAATTAAAAAACCATAATTATAAACAAATTTAGGAGCAACTGGATCCGCTTGGAGAACCTGAAGCCACTCATAGAGCTGATATGGAACGCTAAAAGGAAACTTTCCAAACAATCCGTCATGTATATCCATGTTATTAATATCTTGTGCTGCAATACCAACATCATAATCATTAGAATCATCATAAACAGAATAATCATCTAATGAATAAGCAACAACCGGAGTACCAGGAGAAACACCAGAGCCGGAGGATGTATATATATTATTGGACAATTTAAAATCTTCCCTGGTAACAATAGAAGATTGAGAAGCAGCTCCAGAACTGTCACCGGAATCAGTCAGCGTATTCTTACCGTAAAGAATCGCATTACCAAGACCGTTATAAATTTTATTTATTGTATTTGTTAAATCTGTCTTAGTGTAAGAAGAACCATCATCCTTTGTTGTCTGGTATGCAATGTATTCAGTTACACCGAGAATCTGCAGCAAGATATTATTCTGCTCTTTCAAAGTGTCAAGAATATCACTTGTGTTGTCCTTAATATCCTCTGTATTTTTATTTAAGTCTTCAAGTCCTTTATCAATAGCGTTCTGCAATTCATCAGCAGACATATTGCTTTTATTACTATTAATAGAATCAATAAGAGTGTCCAATTTATTACCCAAGTTTTCGTTCATATCTTTAATAGAAAATGTTATATCCTCGCCAGTCTTTTCAATAGTAGAAGATAAATAAGCGTTCTGGTCGCCGTTAATAAAATTGTACATAGCAGAATAAGATGCAAAATATTTAAAAGATGAATTATCATTTGAATAATAATTAATTCTAAAATCACGATAGCGCCATGATTCAGTAGTAGCAGAATCATAACGCATATCCTTATTAAAGACTAACTGTCCATAATAAGGACAAACCCACATAGGAATAAGACAAGCTGGATCAGGTGTATACTTATCGCTATTATCCCATTCATAATTGTAAAAAACAGAATAACTCTCGTTATTTATTTCCCATGCTTGCGAATTACCGCTTGAATCATAAGAATAGAGCCTATAAGTATAAACCGAGGTAGTCCAATCGGTAAAGGAATTGCGTTTATCATCGTCTGAATTACCCATGTAATAATAACCAGTCATATTACTTTTATTATCCTTGGAAAAGTATGCAAAATTATTACCGCTAACGAAAGCATGGTTAGCATTACAGACACTGTAAGCACTGGTATAATCGTCCTCATATTCAAAAAGTTTCCGAAAGTCGGAACTATCAACATATTTTTTCACAGTTCCGACAGGTTTAATAAATTTAACACCTATACTTTCATAATAATATTTCTTTATCTCTTCCCTAAGCTTGTCAACGCTGCCATTATCATTGCTCATTGTAATTGTCTGGCTCTCCTCGTCATAGTTAAGAGCATCTAAATAGTTGTAATTGCCGGTAAGGGTATCGAGAATCTTTGTACCTGCATCTGAATCCTTAAGAAAAATAGCACCAAGACCAGAGCAGAACCCACGAAATGAATTATTATTAGCAAGTAGAGAAGAAAGAACAGTATACATAGACATAAAAGGCCTATTAGTCATGATATAATTAGCAACCTGTTTATCAGACATGTGAATATTTGTTAATTGACCATCTTTACATAAATTCCAATTATAAGAAGCTGCAGGAGTGTAAGCAAAAAGAAGATAGCCGTCTTGTGAATAAATATCCTTATGAGCTGCAACATAAGCTTGAGCATCACTAGAAGAAAAAGCCATAGTCTGTTTAAGATTACAAGGAAGAACAGTTTTATCACCATCTGCATAAACAGGAATAACAGAAAAAACAGATAACACGAATATAAAAATTGCAAGAGAAAACGCGCCGATTCTTTTCATAAAATACCTCCAATAAAAAAGACAGACAAGAAATTAATCTTGCCTGTCATTCATATGATTTTTATAATATTCAGTCTTTGTCTGATAATATTCCTTCTTCTGTTTAAAGTACTTAACAATAAAAACAATTGCAATAATTGGAACACCAACAAAAAGAAAAATAATCAAAACAAAAGTTAAAATTGATAATAATAAAGCCGGAAAATAAACAAAATCCGGATTAACAAATAAACCAACCATAAACCCCTCCAAAATGAAAATAATCGGCAAGATGATTATATATCTAATCTTGTTGGGTTTCAACTGGTTCTTTATTTTTATTATAATTATCTGAAGAATCCAGTAAAGAATAATAAAACTTAACACCTAAACGAACAGCATCATAAAGCAAAAGAACAGGTAAATAACGTTTTATGTACTCAGATTCTTCATCACCTGGTACAATTTCACCATTAAGACCTATTAAATAACCGTAATCAGGTAAAACCTTACTCATTATCATCACCATCCTTATTCTTAAATCTTTTAGCATAAATATAATCAATAAAATCAAGAATGTTAAGAACTAAAAAGGTGAAGAAAAAAGCAACAACTAAAATCTTTAAATCAAAAGATTTCATTTTAGCAAATACAAAACAATATCCAAGAATATCAGCTAAGAAAGCAAAAAAAACATTTTTAAGTATTTTAATCATCCTGCACCTCACTCTCTGGAGCAGGCTCCCGATCTATTACATCTTTTAGCTTCTTTTCTTTCTGCAGCTTCTTTCTAGTTTTCTTGATATCCTTACGCTCTGCAGCATAATCAGTTATAACATCAAGAATCTTTGTTTTTAAGCTTCCTGAATATCCTTCCTGAACTGCGAGATAAACAACAGCTTTTCTTATCTTCCTGACATTTAACCAGGTTAAGACAAATATAAGCAATAATAAATATCCCATTTTTCTACTCCTATATATAAATAATCCCACAAACTAAATTACGAATGTACCGGGTTTATTCCGGTACATGCTCCCCTCATTAACCTGAAAGATTAGTGAGCGAGAGACTTAAAGAAGTTGATAGCTATTCTTACACCGAAGAATAAACCAAAAACACCTAAGCCAGCTGGAAGAATTGCAACAAGACCTTCCTGGCCTCCCTGTGCAACCTTATCAACACCCTGCTGAAGTGCTGTAACAACATTTGTAGGAAGAACAGTATTTTCTTCTCCTACTAAGGCTAACATTGTTGGATTCATAACAATACCTCCAATAAATATATTTATAACGCAAAAGCGCTATATACTATTTTAAAAAACCAGTAATAGTAAAAAGCATTTTTCTGGCTAAATATCCGACAATACATGAAAACATCATAAGCCAGAAACCAAACATAAAACCTTTAAAAATACAATCTGCCATATTTACCCCCTGAATATCTCCCAGAAAGCAAATGCAACTAATGAACCGAATATCGCAGAGAGAAGAAACACAATATATATAGTGTCACTATTATTAACCTCTATAGATCCACCTGATTCTTCTGATGCTTCCTGGGTGACTGTCTGCAATTCTGTTTCTGTTTCCGCTGCATGTGCTGTTACGGAAAACATATTTAAAGTTAACGCCACAGCCGAGACCAGGAAGAATAAACGGATATACTTCATATTTTTCTCACAATACACATGTTCTCTTACCTCTACAGTTTTCCCGGCAGGCTGTGACCAAACGCTTATGTGTGCGCCCCGGCACTTCCGGGCCTTACATTCCCGGACCCTTGTCTAACGCCTTACGAATTAACCGGTAACGCCTTACGTAGGGTTAACGTTCCGAAGGGTTTACATATTCCGTTTAGGTAAAGAACCGCTTAATTCTCCAGTTGTTTTGAGAAAACTCCGGAATATATGTATATACCTGCGCCGGGGCGCACACAACACATTTAAGTCACGCACAGCAGCCGGGAGAGGAGGACAGCGGAGAAAGAAGAAAGCTTGTTAATGCAAACCTCTGCTTTCATATTCCGTTGAAACATCTCCATCCTGCTTAACACTGTATTTCTTGCGCTGCACAGCATTTCTTATCTTAACAATAACAAATACAACAAGAATAACTACCCAGAGCAGAACAGCAAGACCAAAAATTAACCAGCTAATAAAAGCAAAAGACATATGTACATCTCCCTTCTACACTTAATAAGCACACGACTCATGTATTTTCATGTGCCTAAGTAAATATAAAAGGTTTCAGGCATACACACCGGGAAAGGAGTAATATTCCCGGTATGCTCAATCCTGTAATGACATTATGTGGGGTTATCACTACCATTTTTAAGATTGTGATTCTTGCACAACCCCAATAAGTAATGATATGGCTACTTAGCAGCCTTACCTGAAGACTGGACGAAATCAAGTTTCTGAATATAAAGAACATTCTTTCCACCTGAAGCCTTCATACCAAATTCAACACTTGCAACTGCAGGAAGTCCCGTAGCCTTTGCAACTTCATAAAATTCTACTGGCATTTTTTCCTTAACAGGAGCATATCCTAATGTTCCAGTTCCTTCATCATAATTAGAAGCTGAAATATCACCAGTAGAAACATAAGACATAGTACAGCCAACAGTGTGTTCACCAACTCCAGATTCTGGAGCAATATCGTAGGGTTTCCCAACAGATAATACAGTAATTAAAGCGTTCATAATTCTTTCCTTTCTAGCCTATCATCTTCAGGTGCTTGGCGGCTAACCCAACCACGACACGGATAGTCGCTTTATCCGTGTTTCGAAATAAAAAGGGAGGAATGTAAAAATATAAAGTTAAGGCGCATAGCTCGCCAAACTATCAAATAAAATCAAGAAGAATGTCATAGATTTTAACAAAATTCATGCAACGATCCATATCAAGAAAAACAGAATGAGTACGATCACAATAACCGATATGCTTAACTTTATCAGAATCTTTATATTTTAAAGATTCCTCATATAAATAATTAAACCGAGTTAAATATTCATCATACTTTGCTAACCAGGTACTTCTAAAATTTCTGAAAAAATTATGCTTTTCTTCCTCATTCATTAAAAAAAGGGTAAACAAATCATTATCACTTAAATCACTCTTAAGCATATCAATTTGTTCACCCGTTAAAATATCTTTTAAAATCATAAAATACCTCTTTTCCGAGCTGCTCCGACATTGCTAGATTGTCAGCCCTTTGATATAATTATTTGTTAAGATAGCCCTACCGCTAAACAGTAGCGGTTTGTCTGCGGTATGTAACTATCTTTATTTGATTACATAAACATTATAATCGCAAATGCGAGTAAAGTCAACTGAAATATTTGCAAATGCGAATATAAATGAAGGGAGTAAAATGACAATAAATGAAAAAATATTCACAGAAATTAAAGAAAAAAGCCTAAAAAAAGCAGATTTAGCAAGATTACTACAAGTAAATACATCAGTAATAGCAACATGGGAAAAAAGAGGAACAAATCCACCAGCTGAATACTTAGTACGCATATGCGAGTTTTTAAACATATCAATATATGAATTACTGGGAATAAAAAACGAAAACAAGATACAAGAAGCATATGATGCAGCTGATTCAGGAACACAAGCAGCTGTTAG
>ERZ773237.3008-NODE-3008-length-10329-cov-2.410064_pt1 | contig 10329 bp, 10 predicted proteins | sample MGYA00580990_ERZ773237 | MGnify/ENA primary metagenome ERZ773237 (study PRJEB29015, sample SAMEA2737749) | human gut metagenome | biome: human gut; feature: human-associated habitat; material: faeces | place: China | collected 2012 ...
AAATCGATGAAAGTGATTTGAGCGTTGATTTCACGATCGGCGAGCTTTGGCGCTTTGTTCATGACGCAGAAGAAAATGCTGACCTGTGACCTTTACATTTCCCGCAGCAAATGATAAGAGCCTGTCCTTATTGAAAAGGACAGGCTCTTTTGTTCATGTTTGCGTAAGGGTTTAGCCGCGGGTGCCCACAACGCTGGAATCAGTGCTCCAGCCCTGCAGGTCGGTGGGGGTCAGGCTGGATTGCCAGCTTTCGTGCTGCTCCTCCCATTGGTCCCAGGCTGCCTGGCTGCGGATGGTGGTGCCGGTCTCAAAGGCATCATCCCAGGGGTTGGCCGGGTCAGGGTCGGTGGGGTCCCAGCCACGCTTCTCGGTATCGGCGGGGTCGGTGTAGATGGTGCCGGGCTTGCCCATGGGGCCGGGGTTCTCGGCGTCGGCGTAGATCAGCACCGGCGTGCCCAGTGGGCAATTATCGTAGATCCACTTGACATCCACCACTTCCAGCCGGATGCAGCCCAGGCTGGCCGAGGTACCCAGCAGGTTGTACTCATCGTACTCGATGTCGTCCTTGTGCTGGCTATAGTAGGGCACGCTGTGGAACAGGTAGGAGTCAAAAATACGTGTGGCGTACTGCCCATAGCTGGGGCCCATCAGCAGCCGCCAATCGTAATCCACCGGCGTGGCATAGTAGCCCAGCGGGGCGTCCACGCCGCCGCTGCACACCATGGCCATAAATGGCACCGTGTAGCGGCCGTCCTCGTCGGCGGTGTAGACCGTCACCACGTTGGCATCGCGGTTCACGGCCAGGAAGTACGGTGTGCCCTCTTTTGCCTGCAGGGTCATGCCGTAGGGGGCATACTGCTTTTCCAGCGCCTCCATGATGGTTTTGCCGGCGTCGTTCCAGGTGGAAGGGTCGGTGACCTGCGGAGCATCCTTGGTGGCGTTGCTGGCCGTCGATGCCATGGTCTTGGCCTCCTCGGGCGTCTGGGTGGGTTCCGGCGTGGGTTCTACTTCCTCCAGCACGGTCTCCACTTCCTGCTTAACATCCTGCTCGATTTCCGGGAGCACATCCTTAGTTTCTCCGCAGGCAGAAAGCAGCACAGCCGCCAGCAGTACCGGCAAAATACGGCGCACAATCGTCATAGTTTCTCCTTAATGTTGCTTTGTTACACCGTACTCGGTGCTTACGAATTTTTCAAAGGCCACAAAGCTGCGGCGGACCTTTTCGGTCTCAATGCAGTAGGCCATGCGGAAGTATCCGGGCACGCCGAAGCTGTCGGACGGCACAAGAATCAGGTCGTATTCCTTGGCCTTCATGCAGAACGCCACGGCGTCGTCCTCCAGCGCCTTCGGGAAGATGTAGAACGTGCCGCCGGGGCGTACCACGTCGAAGCCGATGGCGGTCAGCGCATCGTAGAGCAGGTTCATGTTCGTCTCGTAGACGTTGAGATCGGCGGTCTGGTCGATGACCTTGGCCACGCCCAGCTGAATCGAGCTCGGCGGGCAGTTGTGGCCGGTGCCGCGCGAGATCTGGCCCATCATGGGCACGAGCAGGTCGGCGTCGGTGGCTGTGGGATTCACCGCGACATAGCCGATGCGTTCGCCAGGCAGGCTCAGCGACTTCGACCACGAGTAGCAGGTCAGCGAGTTCGCGTAGAAGCTGGCCGGGTAGGGCTGGGTGGCGCCGTCGAACACGATTTCGCGGTACGGTTCGTCGCTGATCAGGAAGATATCGTGGCCGTATTCGACCTGCTTGGCGGTCAGGATCGCGGCCAGACGCTTGAGCGTGTCCGCTGAATACACCGCGCCGGACGGGTTGTTCGGGGTGTTGATAAGCACGACCTGCACGTTCGGGTTAAGTGCAGCCTCGAATGCGTCGAAGTTGATTTGGAAGTTCTCGGTGTCGGCCGGCACGATGGTCAGCTTGGCGCCGGCGCCCTTGACGTACGGCTGGTATTCGGGGAAGTAGGGGGCGAAGGTGATGATCTCATCGCCCGGCTTGGTCACCGCACGCATCGCGTGGGACAGCGCGCCCGCCGCGCCCGTGGTCGGGAAGATGTGGTTGCCGGTGTATGCCATGCCGAAACGTTCGTTGAGGTTTTCGGCGATCGCGTCCTTGACGGATGGGATACCGAGCGAGGGAGAGTAGCCGTGGATGGCCACCGGATCGCCGTTTTCGTAGAGGTCGACCATGGCGTCGGTGAAGGATTTCGGAGCCGGCACCGAGGGATTGCCAAGGCTGTAATCGAACACGTTCTGGTAGCCGATTTCGGCACCGCGGCTCGTGGCGTACTCGCTCAGCTCGCGAATCACGGACTTGCCGCCAAGCATGGCCTTGTATTCCTCATTGATCATGGCTGTTCTCCTCGCATGGTTGTACTGGTATGCACCACGCTACTACTATCGCGGCCGGTTTGCGCCATTTGCCGCGCCGTGCCTAAGCTGGCTGTTCTATTTGTTCTATTTGTTCTATTAACTGTCGAAACCGCGGAATAACGCCGATTTCCGCTACAGCTCCATGATTATCCACAACCGTTCATAGCGAGCGCTGTGGGACGGCGGGCGGAAAACGGCCGAATCCGCGTGCCGTCCCACACCTCGTGCAATCCACGTTTCGGGAAAACACCACCGTAAGACCGGCGCGCATCCGCATCCACGACAGGAGCCTTACCGGCCGTAATCCCGCACTCGATTATTTTTTCTGACAGGGAATCGAACCCGAAACACTAACCCATGCACGCCCCACCGCAAACAGCGAATAACCAAATGTATGCATTTTCGGCACCATGAGCGAAGGAGTTCGCAAACACAACAGTGATTGGCATATACGGCATCGACCGGATGAACAGCATCGCGTCCTCATAGGTCAAGACCCACTGGGACTCGTCGCCCTTGGGTATAGGGACATTGCCTGTGTCATAGTCGTTAAGCAGCACAAGACTCGGCAAATATCGTTCCAAGATCTCGGCGGTGCCAGCAATTTCCGGTTCGGTGGACCTCGATAGCACCTTGACGACGGCGTGAAGTGCGTCAAGCCGCTTGCGATTGATGGTATAACCATCAACGAGATGCTGCTTCAGAACTGAGTTGGCCCATCGCCGGAAATAGATGCCTTCCTTGGATTTGACGCGGTATCCGACCGACAGGATCATATCCAGGTTGTAATGCTCGACTTGGTATGTCTTACCGTCAGATGCAGTTGTCGCAAATTTTGCGACAACTGAAAATCCATTGAGCTCTTCCCTTAATGCATTGCCGACATGCTTGCCGATTGTTTTGATATCGCGGCCAAACAGCAAGGCCAATTGCTGTCTGTTAAGCCACACCGTGTCCTCGTCTACCTTCACATCGAGGTGCACGGTGTGGTCCGCGCTCTCATACAAAGCAATCTGCCGCTTCAGTTCCTCGCCAGTCATGAGATCGCCTTTCTTTTTTCGGGCGTCTGTAAATCATGTCGTTGTCGTCGCTAAATTATGCATCCAGTTTATCAGGGCAGTCGAACGTTTGTTCGATTACTGTATCTCTCATATTTGTATGACTTTCCCGGCTCCCGCCATCAATCACCAGTCGCAGGTAATCGCGGTCGGCGGACTTGCGGCGTGGCACGAAACGACTGATGATGGAGTCCTTCTTGCCGCGGTTCTTCACGTACAGGAAACCGAACACGGAGAACACGACCGCTCCGTTGAAGTTGACGAACAGATCCTCCATCGTGTCGATCAGACCGATGTCGAGGTAGCCGCCGAGGCCCAGGTCTTGGCCATTGACCGTGACCTGGGTAATGTCGTTGATGCGAATCGCATGGTTGGTGTGCGTGGGGTCGAGCATCACCGAGCTGATGGAATGCACGATGGCGTCCTTCTGCATGTCGAACCCGAACAACTGGTCCATGCCGAATTCGAAGAACTCCCAGATCACGCCGATGGTCATGGAGAAGCAGAAGGACACGATCGCCAGATACAGGGGCGAAAGCTCGAACTTCACCCGGTCGGACCGGTTGAGCAGGTCGACCAGCGAGAAGCCGATCGCCGCAGCGAGGAAGCCGTTCATCGTATGCAACACCGTGTCCCAGAACGGGAAGATCTCATAGAACGAACTGATCTCGCCAAGAATCTCAGCCGAGAACACGAACACCAGCACGATGACTTCCAGCACCGAAGGCAGCTCGATGCGGAACTGCACCTGGATGAACGCCGGCGCCAACAGCAGCAGCAACGTCAGGATGCACAGGAACACATTTTCGTAGTCGCCGTTAAAGAACTGGAGTATTGCCATGGCGAGCACCAGCATGCGCAGCACCACATAGACCGCGAATGAGCTTTTGTGTTCGCGGATTTCCATGCCCACGGCTCGGCTCATGGTTTTCCAGCGTACGCGCCAGGACGGTTTGCGTTGTGCGTCGTGCTGTTGCGACTGTTTCCGGGTCATCCTTACCTCTTTCTCGCATTGTTCTCGCGCCAGTCTATCCGAACCTGCTCACAGGCAATCGGCAAGAACGGGCGATAGTCTGGCCGCACGAACCGAACGGAAACCGATACTGTCTCGATTGTGGGCCACGCGAATCATCCGACAATGCTCGATGAGGCCATTACGCCGGCTCCTCATGGCTACTGGTCGTAGGGCTGGCAATCATGGCCATGCCGGTAGTTTGGGCTATCGTGAGGTGTGCGAGATGGGCTTTGTGCCGGCTGGCAGCAAATCCAAGCAGCGAAACAACGGAATGAACGAAGCGAAAGGAACGGTATCTGATGACTCCGATTGAATTGTCAACCCGACGCCGGGTTACGGGACTGACTTCGGATGAGTTCGCCAGGCTGTTCGTCTCTTTGCAGCGTGAAGTGGACGGCGAAGCCGCGCATTGGAGCGCCACGGATGTCGAATCCTGGGAGCTGGTCGGCCCGCCGGTGACCGCCGAACAGCATCTCATCGACACGTTCGCCGCGGCCAACGAATTCGTGGCCACGCTTGCGGACCGCCTGTACCACACGATTATGCCAGTCACGGAAGAATCGGTCATCACCGCATACGCTGATGACCTCACATTCTGGGCATCGCATCCGGACCTTGGCGGAGTGCCGTGCGCATTATGGAACATCGCCGCACTGCAGGCGGCCGAATGGGCCCGCAAGGAAACCGGCATCGCCTGTGAACTGGACGTGCGCGAACCGCTGGTGTGACAGCTGAGCTCAAACATGCGTAGGTAACGGCATGGTTTGAGGACTATGGTGTTGCGTTATCGGTCGGAAAGGATGTGATGGTGGGGCGTCATAGCAAAAAAGCGCGTGGCCAGTCGAGGAGATATGCGCGAAAGCCCTCCGTTTGGAGCGAAATTCGCGGCTATCTGCTGACAGTGATCGCGGTGATGCTGGTCGTGTTGCTGGGACGTACCTTCGTGTTCAACGTATATGTGATTCCATCCCGCAGCATGGAAGACACGTTGCAAATCGGCGACCGCGTATTTGCCTCGCGATTGACTCCGAGACTCTTTACACTGCACCGTGGCGACATCATCGTGTTCAAAGATCCCGCAGACTGGATGGAGGGGGAGCAGCTTCCCACCAATCTGATGTCGATAATCGACAGCAATCGTTACCTAATCAAACGTGTCATCGGTCTGCCCGGCGATACCGTCGCCTGCAAGGGATCCGGGGAGCCCATCACGGTCAACGGCAAACCCATTGATGAAAGCGCTTATCTTAAGTCCGGCGTGAATCCAAGCGACAGCCCTTTTTCCGTAACCGTTACTGACGGCAACGTGTTCGTGCTTGGTGATAATCGCTCCAATTCCAGAGATTCTCGATACCATCTTGACGACGGCAACAATGGGCTAGTGCCATACGACGATATCCAAGGTGTGGCGTTGTTCCGCTTCTGGCCATTTACGAGAATCGGCATACTGAACTGAGTTTGGCGTGAATCCACGAGTTGATACGTGCCGCACGGTCCGGTGCATCCTGCAGCCGGACCGTTACCGGAACCCTCCCCCCGAAATCTGACGACCCCCCTGTCTCACAGCTATCGTACAGCTCCGATACGGGAAACGTGCGGGTGATTCCATAACGACTACGTACTTCAGGAAGTGACGTGTATCACACTATGGTCATGTGTTCAGTCGCGCGCGACCCAAAGCGTATCGAGGTCGTCGGCCTCGGTCGCCTTTTTGCGCTTGCGTACCCACTGTTGCAGGAAATACGCCCCATAGCAGGCCACGATGAACACGAGCTCGGCCACGAGCGCGAACCGTTGCTCCACGTCGAAAATCACCAATACGAACGATGCGGTGCACAGGATGAACGCCGCCCAAGACACGTACGGATAGCCGGGCGTGCGGTATTTGAGTTCGCTGGTGGAATGGCCGGACTCCAGCCAACGGCGACGGAACACGATCTGGCAGTAGGCGATGGCGATCCACACCACCACGGCGGACAGGCCGGAAAGCGCCACCAGCACCAGGTACACAGTCGAGGCGGCGATCACGGAAGACAGGAGCGCCAGCAGGCCACCGGCCATCGCGGCGCACAAGGCGAGCATCGGCACGCCGCGACGGTTCGTTTTGGCGAACCAGCGCGGAATCATGCCTTCGTTGCCCATCGACCACACCATGCGCGTGGAGGCGTACAGGCCGGAATTCGAGGCGGAAAGCACGGCCGTCAGCACCACGAAATTCATGATGTCGCCCGCATAGGGGATGCCGATGCTGTTGAAGACGAGCACGAACGGGCTTTCGCCCACGCCGGCCTGGCGCCACGGGATCAGCGCGCACATCACGGTGATCGAGCCGATGAAGAACAGCACCAGGCGCCACAGCGTGGTGTGGATGGCCTTCGGCACGGTGGTTTCCGGGTCGCGCGTCTCGCCGGCGGTCACGCCGATGAGCTCGGTGCCGGAGAACGCGAAGTTGACGGTCAGAATCGTGGCGAACACCGGCATGAAGCCGTTGGGGAAGACGCCGTCCTTGATGAGATTGACGAACATCGGGGCATGTTGGTAGCCGGCGACCGGGATGACGCCGAAGATGGCGAGCGATCCGATGACGATGAACGCGCAGATGGCGCAGCAGTACCGCTACGATGTGACCGAGGGCGTCTTCGTCTGCTCCGTTGACCCGGACAGCGCCGCCGCCAAGGCGGGGCTCAAGCTGGGCGACGTTATCACGAAGATCGATGACACGACGATCAGCGACATGACCGACCTGAACGCTGCGAAGAAGTCCTACCGTGCGGGCGACACCGTGACGCTGACGATCTACCGCGAGGGCAAGACGATCGAAGTAGAGCTTACCTTCGACGCAGCCCCCGAGACGACGGAGACGAGTTCCTCCGACCAGAGCACCGACAACAGCTACAATGGTAACGGCGGTTACGGCAACGGCGGGTACGGCAATGGCGGCAACGGCTACTACTCCAATCCCTGGGATTTCTTCAATAACTTCTTTGGCTACGGCGGCTGAATGCCGCAAAGCAGCAAAAAGGCGGATCCTCTTTTTGAGAGGTTCCGCCTTTTTTATTTTTTGTTCGCGGTTTTATTTGCTGCGCTTGAGCACCTCGCACACGAGCGCATAGACGCGCGCGGTGGAGGCGACGTTCAGCCTCTCCTCCACCGAATGCACATCGTGCAGCTCCGGTCCCATGGACAGCGCGTCGAGGCCGGGGATCTTTTCGATGAAGAGTCCGCACTCAAGGCCGCCGTGGGTGGCTTCGATCTTCCCGTCGTGGCCGGTGAGGTCGCGGTAGACCGCTTCGATCTCCTTGCGGAGGGCAGAATCGCGGTCGTATTGCCAGCCGGGATAGTTGCTGCGCTCGCCCACGGTGCCGCCGCCGAATTCGACGATGGCCTTCACGCGCTGAATGAGCATATCCTTCTGCGAGGCGATGCAGGAGCGGACGGAGAAGGAGCACTTCATGCCGTGCTCGTCCGTGCGCATCACGCCGAGGTTGAGAGAAGTCTGCACAAGACCGGGGAAGTCGGCGCTCATCTCCTGCACGCCCTGCGGCAGGGCAAGGAGCACATGCAGCAGTCTCGACGTGTCCGCTGCGGAGAATGCGACCGGAACGTCAGCCTTTTCGCACACGAGGGAAATGCCGCCGTCGGTAACGGCGTACTCATTTTTGAGCGTTGCGTCGAATTCCTTGATGAACACCTCGAACGCGGGCGCATCAGCCGCGGAGACTGCGGCAAGCGCGTCGGCGCGCAGGCAAATGACATTGTCGAACTCGCCGCCCGTCAGCTCATGCACGCGCAGCGAGGGGCAGCGCTCCATCGCGCTATACAGCGTGCGCGCCATCAGGCAGTTGGCGTTGCCGCGGCCCTGATTGATGTTCATGCCGGAGTGGCCGCCCTTGAGACCCGAGATCGTCACGCGGTAGCCGGTCATGCCGTCCGCGCGCTCCTGCGGCGCGTTCAGCGCGCAGTCAAGGCGCACGCCGCCCGCGCAGGACACGGTGAAAACGCCCTCTTCCTCAGAGTCGAGGTTCAAAAGCTTTTTTCCCTTCAAGTCCGAGCAGTCCAGCGCGAACGCGCCGTCCATACCGACCTCCTCGTCGACGGTGAAGACCGCCTCGATGGGGGGATGGGGGAGCGTTTCGTCGGATAAAATCGCGAGGATCATCGCAACGGCGATGCCGTTGTCGCCGCCAAGCGACGTCTTGTCTGCCCAGACCCATTCGCCGTCGGTACGGACGTCGAGCCCGTCGCGCGTCATGTCCTTGGTGCAGTCCTCGGTCTTGGCGCAGACCATGTCGATATGGCCCTGCAAGATAATGGGCGCAGCGTTTTCATAGCCGCAAGAGCCGTTCTTCCAGATAATGACGTTGTTGCACGCCTCCTGACGGTATTTAAGGCCCAGTTCCTTCGCAAAGCCGACGCACAGGTCGCTGATTTGCTTCGTATTTCCGCTGCCGTGGGGAACGGAGCAGAGCTTTTCAAAATAGTAGAATACCTTTTCCGGCTGGAGATTTGATAAGACCGCCATGATATCCTCCCGAATTTTCTTAGTTGATCTGCTTGCGGCGGCTCAGGTTCATCGTGCCGTCCTGCATGTCCTGAATGCTGTCGAGGCTCTTGCCCGTACCCTCGGCCACGCACTGGATGGCGTTCTCGGCCACCATGGCGTGGATGCCGGTGCGGGCGGTGACGAGCTTATCAAAGCCGCGGACTAAGCTGCCGCCGCCGGTCATGACGATGCCGTTGTTCGAGATATCGGCCACGAGCTCGGGCGGGGTCTTTTCAAGCACGAGGTGGACCTCCTCCATGATGCGCTCGACGGGCTCTTCAAAGGCCTCGAGCATTTCCGCGGACGAGACGGAGATGAGCTCGGGAAGGCCCGTGATAAGGCTTCTGCCCTTGACCTCCATGGTCATTTCCTCTTCCGGCGGGAAGACGCAGCCGATCTGCATCTTCATCTGCTCGGCCGTGCGCTCGCCGACGAGCAGGTTGTGCTTGCGGCGCATATACTTGACGACGGCCTCGTTGAACTGGTCGCCCGCGATCTTGATGGAGGACGACTCGACGACGCCGGAGAGCGAAATGACCGCGATATCGGACGTACCGCCGCCGATGTCGATGATCATGTGGCCCTCGGGCTGGGTGATGTCGATGCCCGCACCGATGGCGGCGGCGACAGGCTCTTCAATGAGGTAGACCTTCCGGGCGCCAGCTTGGATGCCCGCGTCGATGACGGCGCGCTCCTCGACCTCCGTAATGCCGGAGGGCACGCAGATGATGACCCGGGGCTTGAAGAAGGAAAAGCCCGCGACCTTATGAATAAACTCCTTGAGCATCCGCTCCGTCATGTCGTAGTCGGAGATAACGCCCTCCCGCAGAGGCCGGATGGCAATGATGTTGCCGGGGGTACGGCCCAGCATAGCCTGCGCGTCCGTGCCCACCTTCAGCAGCTTGCCGGTGGTCTTATCCATAGCCACCACAGAGGGCTCGTTGAGCACAACGCCCTTGCCCTTTACATATACCAATACGGAGGCGGTACCCAAGTCGATACCGATATCTTTTGCGATCCCCATCGTGACACCTCATGTTCTTTCCGCAAATGTTGTACGGAATCTATTATAAGCGGAATTTCCGTCCGCAATCATACATTTTCAATTATAACGGTACATATCCCCGATTGCAAGACAGGAATTATGAATTTTTTCCCTTTTTCGCCGGCGGCGTCCGGGCGGCGGTGAGGCACAGCACCGAGGCGGCGCCGTTATCCCGCAGCACCCGCACACACTCGGAGAGTGTGGCGCCGGTGGTATGGATGTCATCCACCAGCAGAATGCGCTGGTCCACGATCAGTGCCGTGTCCGCCGGGTCGTAGACCCCCAGCACGTTGGC
>ERZ773237.3011-NODE-3011-length-10310-cov-14.124915_pt1 | contig 10310 bp, 8 predicted proteins | sample MGYA00580990_ERZ773237 | MGnify/ENA primary metagenome ERZ773237 (study PRJEB29015, sample SAMEA2737749) | human gut metagenome | biome: human gut; feature: human-associated habitat; material: faeces | place: China | collected 2012 ...
ACGACCCCGCCACCGGCGATGCCCGCAGCTGCGGCACCACCGCCAGCCTGTGCGGTATCGAGCAGGCACTGGAAAAAGGCGATAAAACCGCACTGGACTACGCCGTAAAGCGTGACCTGCTGCTGCACACTGCTATGGCGTTTTTGCAGGGTTTCCCCATGCTGAACTGCGGGGACGAGATCGCCCAGCGCAACGGCTGGGACTACAAAAACGACCCTGACCGTGTGGAGGACAGCCGCAATCTGCACCGCACAAAATTCAACTGGGAAGATGCAAAGCAGCGCACCCGGAAGGGCACGCTGCAAAACCAGCTGTGGCAGGGCATGGAGCAGCTGCGCCAGATGCGTGCAGACCCCTGCTTTGCCCCGGATGCGTGGGTAACCACATGGGACAGCCACAACCCCGGCGTGCTGGCGCTGGTACGCAAGCGCGGCGAGGAAACGCTGGTGGGGCTGTTCAACTTTACCGAGTACCCGGCAGGGGCCAGTCTGGACGCTCTGGGCGGCGAGTATCACACCCCGGAGGGCACTTCCGTCTGGCTGGCGGATGTGGAACTGGAGCCGTATCAGGCATTGCTGGTAAAAACAAATAAGTAAAGCGGAATACTCCGGTAACTTTCTCTTGGTTGGAAAGTTGCCGGAGTATTTTTGTTTCGCGCAAACTGCAAGGTCACTGGATCATTGAAATGTCGGAGATGATTGCCACCGCCAATGCCACGCGTGCCTGCGCAAAAAATCCCCCCGATACCGGGTATCCGGTATCGGGGGGATCTGTCATTCTGAGGCTTTACGGAGGAAGCGCTCAGAGGTTACTTTTTGGGGAACGCCTTGTTCCAGATCTCAATGGTCTTGAACTTGGGCATCCAGCCGTCCGATTCAAACTTGCCTTCCCGTGCATCCAGCAGACCCTGCTCGGTGCACCACTGTGCGGCCTTAGCCATATCGGGGTCGGCCACATCCGCAAACGCGGGCTGTGCGGCGGGTTCGGGCTTGCCCTTCTCAGTCCAGATGAGCAGGGCCAGCTGGCCGCGGTTTGCCGGGATGGCTGCGCCCTCGGGCAGGAGGCCGTTCAGGATGACGCGGGTGGCGATCTCGTAGCCGCCCCAGATGGCTGCACCGCCAACGGCCACGGCGGCAATTGCACCGCCCGTGGTATCCATGGGTGCAGGTTCTACGCCGAAGTCTTCATCAATAGGTTCGTCCGGGTCGGCCACCGCGCTGGCCGACCAGTGGGCGATCAGTTTGACCGGGTAAACGGGCATCTTAAACGTAGTGGTCGCGCTCTTGGCATTGTCCAGCTTGAGCTGCAGATTTTCCGGCACATTCTCCGGGAAGTTCTCGGGGTACACGATCTCCCATTCCACGAACTCCATGCCGGGGTATTTCTCGGCATCATACGGGGTAGCTGTGATCTCCACCGTGGTGCCGATCTCTGCGGGGATATCGCTGCCCTCGTCCAGAGTGGACTTTGCCGTGCCGCCCTCAACAGTAACGGTACTCCTCAGCACGGAAGCGGGGATGCTGTAAACGGCGGTCAGCTCCACATTGCCATTGGGCATATCAAAGCTGATCTCTGCGGTGCCTGCTTCAGTCGCAGAACCCAGACTGCCCGCAGTCGGGGCAAAGCTGGCGCTTCCCTTTTCCACCTTCCAGTGATGGAACTTCACGCCCTTGGCGGCATCCTCATCGGTGGGTGCGTTGGCCTTGACGGTGACCGTTTCGCCCTCAAAGGCGGTATTCAGGCCGGTGGTGTCGTCGCCCACCTGCGCGGTGCCGTTCGCAACGGTAATGCTGTAGTAAGTCTCCCTCGGCTCAATGCGCAGGTAGCTGCTTCCTGCCGCTTCTGCAAGCGGATGAATGCGCGGGTCGATCAGCTTTGCATCCTCGGCTTCGCTGGTATAGTAGACGTATTTTTTGCCGTCTGCCTGTGTAAAGTCAACAGTGCCCACAGGGCCACCCTCTGCGGTATTCTTCAGGATCACAGTGCCGGAAGCCGTGATCTTGGTCTCTTCGGAGACTGCTCTTTCGTCATCACTGATGGAAATGGTGACATTCTCGGCCTTGTTGATCGTCAGGTTTTTCGCTGCTCTACCGTCGGTACTCTCAATGGTCACGTCACCCTTGCTGGTGATAGTCGCATCGTAATTCACCGCAGCTGCACAGTTTGTATAAATGTTTACTTTGCTGGAATTTATAATATTCAGGCTTCCGTTCACGGCCATGAATCCGCCGCTGATATCCACCTCGCCGGTGCAGTCGATCGTGCTGGTATCATCTCTGGCCATAATTGCAGCCAGTTCATTGCTGTTGACCTTCACATTACGTGCCTTCTCCACAATCAACTTTGCAGCCACAGCAATCTGATCTTTACCGTCCAGATTTATATCCTTACCGGGTGCATTGATTTTCAGAGACGAGCGCTTTATTCTGCCATCCGACTTCAACGTTTGGGTGGTCGGGTCGTAACTCAGCACACCATTTCCTAAAATGTCTTTATAGTTTTTGCTGGTAACGCGGGTTGGTGTAGTGTTCTCGCTGCCCACCGCAATGCCATAATCCTGTACAACATTGTAATTCGGGTTCAGAGTCACGTTCTTGTCCGGCATGGTAAAGTTGACTGTGGGGTTCGCCTTCTGCTCCTTTGTAAGCGTGATGCCCTCAGCAGTCCAGCCGGTAAACTCAGCGTTTTCTCTGCCTGCTGCGGTCACGGTGACCTTTTCGCCCGCAAAGGCCGAGTTCACTGCCTTACCATCCACGGTGATGGTGGCACCGTCTGCCGTAATCGTATAGGAAACTTTCGGCACAATGCGCAGATAGTTTTTAGTTCTTGCCGGAATCGTCCCAGTGCCCGCATCCGTCGGCGTTGCGTCAGGCGCATTGCTGGTATAGTAGACAAAATCGTTCGCACTTACCGGAGCGGCAAACTCAATTCCTTTAATTGCAACTCCCGAATTCGCGCCTGCTTCCGTGTGCTCAAGGGTAACAGGGCAAAGACAGTAGATGTACACTTTTCCATAAACCGGTGCCCAATTACCAGTGCTGGAAACTTTCACGGAACGAGCGTTTTCGATCAACAGATTATTACTCACAATCATCTCTGTGGATTCCAGCACCACGTCCGTGTTCGGTGCATCGATGGTCAGATAATTGACTGCGCTGGCATTCGACTTCAGCAGGGTCAACTTTTGCTCATCAGGATCATACTTCAGGAAGCCAAGAATGTTGTCGCAATTACTGCTGTCAACTTTCACTTTACCTCTGCCATAGATTTCAATGGTAATGCCATACTTCGTAGCAACAGACGCATTAGCATCCGTTCCGCTGTTCTCCGCGTCCAGCACGCTCACGGCGCTGCGGCGGGTCATGCTCAGCTGCATCAGCGCATCGGTGCTTTCGGCCAGCGCCGGAGCGGAAAAGGTGAACATCATGCATCCGGCCAGCGCCGCCGATACTGCACGCCGGATAAGTTTGCCTTGTTTCATGGTATAACCTCCTTTTTTCCCCTCGCATTTTTACGGGGGGGGGTATGTATTACAGTATTTTGATTATCCCACACTTTACCGGATTTTGGAAGCAAACCTGCGTGAATCGCCCTAAAAGCAGCGTGAAAAGCACGATTTGTGCCGGTTTTGTTGCAGTTGCCCGGCCCACAGGCATAGCAAAGCCCCCCGGCAGGTCTTCGTCTGCCGGGGGGCTTTACTATGTTATGAAAGATCAATCCTTCTTCTCTGCTGTGCGGGCAAAGAAGTTGGCGAGGATCGCACCGGAAATGTTATGCCACACGGAGAACACAGCGCCGGGAATGGTAGCCAGCGGATACTGTGCAAAGTGTGCGGCGGCCAGACTGGTTGCAAGGCCGGAGTTCTGCATGCCCACCTCGATGGAGATCGCGCGGCACTTGGTGGAGTCCAGCTTGAGCAGCTTGCCCACGCCAAAGCCGGTGAGGTAGCCCAGCACGTTGTGCAGGATGACCACCACAAGGATCAGCAGACCGCTGGTCATGATCTTGGCGCTGTTGGCGGAGACCACGGCGCAGATGATCAGCACGATGGCGGTAGTGGAGACCAGAGGCAGCACACGGACGGCTTCCTCGGTGAACTTATGGAAGAAGTGATTGACCACAAAGCCCAGTGCGATGGGCACCAGCACCACCTTGACGATGGACATGAACATGCTCATGGGGTTCACGTCAACACGCTGGCCAGCGTACAGCAGGGTGAGCAGCGGGGTGAGGAGCGGAGCCAGCACGGTGGAAACAGCGGTCATGCCAACGGACAGTGCAACGTCGCCCTTGGAAAGGTAGGTCATCACGTTGGAAGAGGTGCCGCCGGGGCAGGTGCCAACCAGGATCACGCCAATGGCCAGCTCGGTGGGCAGGTGGAACACCTGCGTGAGCGCCCATGCCAGAAACGGCATGAGGGTAAACTGTGCAACGCAGCCCACGATCACATCCTTCGGGCGGCTGAACACCACCTTGAAGTCCTCCGGCTTCAGGGTAAGGCCCATGCCGAACATCACGATGCCCAGCAGGTTATTGACCCACGCCGTCTTTACCACGCTGAACGGGCCGGGGAAGAACAGGGCACCCGCGGCCACCACAATAACGATGGCGGCCATGTACTTGCCCACAAAGTCGCTTACTTTTTCCAGTGTTTTCATAATTGTTTCTCCTTTTCCTTCTGACATGCTTTGGGACAAAAGCATCCGCAAAACAAAACGCCCTTGTCCCCTACGGTCTGTAAGAGACAAAGGCGTGTAATATCCTCTGCGGTACCACTCTTATTGCCAGCACAACGCTGACCACTCAGTGCACGTCCAACAACGCGCGGCCCGTGATAACGGGGGCCTGCCGTTCCTGCTTACTGGGGCGCACACCGCCCATTCAGCCGAAAAGCTCGGAGAGGATCTTCCCACGGATGCCCTGCACTGCCTTGCACCAACCGGCAGCTCTCTGCAGCATTCCTTCCGGGTACTTTTTCTCGTCATAGCCGTAATATTCTTGGTGACATGGAGTATACTCCCCTGCAAAGGCAAAGTCAATAGAATGAGGCCTTCTGATTTTTCATGCAGTTCATTTCAGGAGTGAAAGTGGTTCACGCAGCAGACAAAGCAGAACGGCATCGGCACCGACTGCTCCGGCAGGATGACGCGAAGTCATGGTCTAAAGAGTAGGCCGCAATGCCATCCCATCACACAACAAAAGACCGCTCATCTTTTCGTGTGAGCGGTCTTGCTGTTTCTGCGGTTTATTCGCCTTTGGCTTTTGTAAGCAGCATGTGCACGTATTCCGCGCAGGCATCCCAGTCGCGGGCGGCGGCCTTGTCCTTCGGCATCAAGCTGCTGGCAAGGCCCACGCCAAGGCAGCCCGCCTTGCGGAACTCCGGGATGTTCTCCGGCGTTACGCCGCCAATGGCAACATAGTTTGTGTCGTCCTGGAATCCGATAATCTGGGGCAGGAGAAAAACGACCTCTGAGCCGCTTTTTCCTGTCTGATACGCAAAAAAGATCCCGTTCACCCAGAAGTGGACGGGATCTTTTATTGCTTATGGGGCTTTACTGCAGCCGATCAGGCTTTGACGAAGGCAGCTGCTTACTTTGCAGCCAGATATTTGCCCAGTTCGCGGCCCAGCGTCAGGCACATACCAATGCTCACACCGGGGATCGGGGTGATGTACTCGGGGCCGAAGCGCATACCGCAGGTGTTGCCGGAAGCGTACAGGCCCTCGATGGGCTGATAATCCTCGTTCAGCACCTGCTGGTCATTGGTGGTCACAAAGCCGCCGGTGGTCACCAGTGCAAAGCCCAGACTCGGGGTGGTGACATGGGCGTAGAAGGGAGCCTTTGCAACTGCATTCAGGAAGTGCGGGTCCTTGGCAAAGTCGCTGTCGTAGCCCTCGGCGCAAACCTTATTGTACTGCTCCACAGTAGCGGAAAGGGCTGCAGGCTCCACACCGATGTACTCAGCCAGCTGTTCGATGGTGTCGGCGCCGGCAACAGCCGTGACATAGCGGAGTTGTTGAAGGGTCACGGCAGTTTCCTTTCGGCGTGTTTTTTCTATCCTACCGCAGAGCCGCCAAAAACGCAACGTATTTTCTTCTTTGAAATACCAAACGAATATTGCCGGCATATCCAAGATACGTTTTACCCACCCTGCAATTTCCCTTATAATAGCACCGCAGTCTTGAAACAGCTGCAACATTCCCATATCACAAAGGAGGCTTTCCGGTATGGGACAACGGCAAAGTGAGATCATCAAAAATCACATGGAAGTGTACTGGCACGACTATGCGTCGGCCAGCAAGGGCGTTCCCATTACCGAGGCGGGGCTTGTGGAAAAAGCCTCCGTCATTGGACGCACCGGGCTGATGCTGCTGGAATGCGGCACCGGCGCATGGCGTGTCCGAAGCTCCATGAACACCCTTTCGCGGGAGCTGGGAGTCACAACAACAGCGGATATCGGCCTGTTGTCCATTGAGTTCACCTGCTTTGACGGTGACCAGTGTTATACCCAGTCACTCTGTCTGACAAATACGGGCGTGAATACCTCCCGGCTGAACCGACTGGAGCATTTCGTCAACGACTTCGACCGGGAAGGAAAATTTATGACCGGCGAAGAACTGCACAGCCACCTCGATGAGATCGAGCGCATCCACGGCTTGTATTCGCCCATCGCACTGGGCTTTGCAGCTGCACTGGCCTGCAGCTGCTTCACCTTTCTGCTGGGCGGCGGCATTGTGGAAATGCTGTGTGCCTTCTGCGGTGCAGGCATCGGCAACTTTGTACGGTGCAAGCTGACAAAGCACCATTTCACCCTGTTTCTGGGCATTACGGCGTCGGTCTGTTCAGCAAGCCTCGTGTATGCCATCCTGCTGAAGCTGGCCGAGGTGCTGTTTGCCGTATCGGCGCAGCACGAGGCAGGGTATATCTGCTCCATGCTCTTCATCATTCCGGGCTTTCCGTTCATTACCAGCGGCATCGACCTTGCCAAGCTGGATATGCGCTCCGGGCTGGAACGTCTGGCCTACGCCGTCCTCATCATTCTGGTGGCAACCATGACGGCTTGGATCATGGCACTGCTGCTGCATTTGCAGCCGGTGCAGTTCCCTGCCCTGAGCCTGACACTCCCGGAAGAGATCGTGTTCCGGCTGCTGGCAAGTTTTGGCGGTGTGTTCGGCTTTTCGCTCATGTTCAACAGTCCCCGGAACCTGGCAGTCTGCGCCGCCCTTATCGGTGCGGTAACGAACACGTTCCGGCTGGAGCTGGTGAGCCTTGCGGGCTTTCCGCCCGCTGTTGCAGCGTTTCTGGGCGCACTGCTGTCCGGACTGCTGGCCTCCTGCCTGAAGAGCGCCGCCGGTTATCCCCGCATCTCCGTCACCGTGCCGTCCATCGTTATCATGGTACCGGGACTGTATTTCTACCGTGCCATCTATAATCTGGGCATCCTGTCTCTGATGGACTCCGCCACATGGTTTGCAGATGCCATTCTCATCATCGTGGCACTGCCGTTAGGGCTGATCTTCGCCCGTATTGTCACTGACAAGACTTTCCGTTATTGCACCTGATGTGCAGCATTTCCATTCTCTCATATAAGGCAAAACGCAGTGAATCTTTTAACGGTTCGCTGCGTTTTGTTTTGCTGTGATGCACTTATAAAGGGATTTCGTTTACAGGGCGTTTACTCGCCGTAAACGATCTTGGTAGCAGTTTCCACATGGCGTTCCAGCCGGTCGGCAAAGTGTTCCAGCGGTAGAAAAACGCCAAGTTCATCGTAGCGGGTTCCGCCGTCCTTGAGCGTATCCTGTCCATAGTAGACCACGGAACGGGGCAGTGCGTGCTGCAGCTTCATCTGGATATCCCAGACGGTGGAGTAGGCCTCCGCTTCCGTTACCTTCTGCTTCACGGTGTCCGGCAGTTCGTAGATCAGCAGCAGCCCCAAATGCTGGTTGTAGTGGTACTCCACCACATCCATCGATCCTTCGTCGTAGCCGTGATACTTGCAGTAGCCGCTGGCAAGGTACATTTTTACCTTTTCCTGCTTCTGGAACACCCGGATGAACCGGTCGTATACTTTGCTGCTCACGGCAACTTTGTTGTTCGGCAAAAGAACGCCGGCATCATCCGTCAGGATCACCGGGTTCGGCTGACCATCGGCGTTGAATTTGAACGGGATCAGGGCAGCGTTCCGTAGCAGGTCAAACATACTGTGCTGGCAGATCGCCATCAGAAAGGCAGACAGATCCTTGTTCTCGTAGGCATTGAACAGTGCTGCGGCAAACTGCTGTGCACTCACGGCCGGCGCATCCAGTACGTCTGCCATGTCCAGCGAGTCGTTGAAGGTATCCATCAGGCGGTGGCAGGCTTCTGGATTTTTCAGGATCTCCCCGAACAGTGCCTCTGCCTTTTCTTCTCTTGGAAATATCGTTGCCATCAAAAAGACCCTCTTTCTGTTTATTTCCAGCTACCTATTATAGATTCATAATGCCCAGCTGTGAAATACTGCTTTCATATTGCTGCTATATACAGAACACTTTTTACACATTTTCCAAGTGCCCGGATAATGGACACTGCAATCATGAAATTGCACGAGGGAAATCGAAAAATATATAAGTTGGTTTGAACGAAGGCAGTTCCTATGTCTGAAGTCAAAAAGGTCGTGCTGGCATATTCCGGCGGTCTGGACACATCGATTATCATCCCGTGGCTGAAAGAGCACTATAACAACTGCGAAGTCATTGCCGTGTGCGGCAATGTGGGGCAGAAGGGTGAGCTGGAAGGCTTGGAAGAGCGTGCCAAGGCAAGCGGCGCATTGTCTACTTTTTACGGACCGGTTCAGCCTTTTGGCTAAATAACTCTGGTCTTTTTTGTTGGGGCGTGTGCAACAGCCCCGTGTTATCATTTTGAATAATAGGTTTTAGATCCGAAAGCCAACCAGATGATCGAAGCCTTTGACTCGGCCAATCAACTGGCCAAAGATGAAGTTTTGGCTCTGCCAGAAGAATAATCCCCACAAACCAGAAAAAACGTCAACGCATGAGAGAGCAATCTCTCGCGTTTGACGTTTTTCTTTTTTGTTTTGCCACCGTCATTCTGTACAAAATTTGAGGATAAAATTTTATACCCAAAAATCTGCAAAAATCGGGTTCCTGAGGTCATTTTGCCGTTCCTCCCCGAATTTTGCTACAGATCTGCTACAAACTTGCTACAAACGACTGAAAAGGGGACATAAAGATTTCAAACCATTCTCTGACCAGCTGGACTTTTGAGCATCATCCCCGGTAGACATTCCTGACCGTTGGAACCCGCGCACTAATCAAAGCCCTGCTAGGGCTTTGATTGCCCCGCCTGCGGCGCGGCCGTGCTGTTCGAGTCCCTAATTCTCTATACACTAACATAAGTCCGCGTATAGTGCAAAAAAAGCCACTAACTTCTGTTAGTGGCTTATGCATGGTGGAGCATTGTCCACAGCACTCGAACCCAAAACTTCCTCACGGGTGACCGTTTTGGAATCGTCCGTGAAGTTGAAATTGAGTACGACCCGGTCATCAAAGACGTAGACCGAGTTGACAAAGGTATCAATGATCTGCCGCTGGTGTTCCGTGCTGCCCACGTCACCCTTGCGGAATTTTTCAAGCCAGAACCGAATCCACTCACGGGTCAGGACGGGCTTTTTCAGCTCTTCTTCCAGAATGCTGGTGTTCAGGGCTTCTTTCCGGGCTTCCAGCTCGTCCAACCGCTGCTTGGTGGTCGGGGTCAGGATGCCCTGTTCAATGGCTTCCAGAAGGTTTGCGAGCCGTTTCTCCGTATCCCGGAGCTGCTCTTTCAGAACAGGCAGCCGGGTGTTCTCCTGCTGCTGGGCTTCCATGACCAAATCTATCAGCCGTTCGATGATTTCATCGCTGAAAATCACCTTAATGGCGGTGTCCACCACGAACCGTTCCAGCGGCTCCTTGCGGATGGCTTTCAGGTCGCAGTGCGCCTTGCCGTGGCGTTTGGCGTTGCCGCACTTGTAGTAATAGTAGGTGTTTCCCATGTGGCTGGTGCCGCTTTCGCCACCCATCAGGGTGCCGCACTTGCCACAGAACAGCTTGGTGGTCAGCAGATAGCTCACATCCTCTTTTGCAGGCCGACCGTGGGCGATCTTGTTCTGCTCAAAACGCTGCTGTACCCGGTTGAACAAATCCTCGTCCACGATGGCGGGAATGCCGCCCGGTGTCACGATGTCTTTATAGCGGTACTCGCCTATGTAGCGGCGGTTCCGGAAGATCTGGAAGAAGCTGTTCTTCACGAACGGCTTCCCGGTGCGGGTACGCA
>ERZ773237.3016-NODE-3016-length-10301-cov-2.514152_pt1 | contig 10301 bp, 10 predicted proteins | sample MGYA00580990_ERZ773237 | MGnify/ENA primary metagenome ERZ773237 (study PRJEB29015, sample SAMEA2737749) | human gut metagenome | biome: human gut; feature: human-associated habitat; material: faeces | place: China | collected 2012 ...
GTTCCGGTTGATGCCGACGTCGATCACAACGGCGCCCTCCTTCACCATATCGGCGGTGACGAAGCCCGCCTTGCCGATGGCCGCCACGATGATATCCGCCGCGGCGCATTTGGCCTTCAGATCCCTGGTTTTGGAATGGCACAGCGTCACGGTGCCGTCCGCCTGAGTCAGCAGCGCTGCCATGGGTTTGCCCACGATGTTGCTGCGGCCGATGACCACAGCGTCCTTGCCTGCGATGGGAACGCCGGTGCTTTTCAGCATTTCAATGCAGCCGGCGGGCGTGCAGGGCAGAAAGCACTCCTCACCAATGACCATGCGGCCCACGTTCACTGGGGTGAAGCCGTCCACGTCCTTGTCCGGCGAGATGGCGTCGATGACGCGCTTTTCGCGGATATGCCCGGGCAGCGGCAGCTGCACCAGCACGCCGTGGACCGTCTTGTCCGCGTTCAGCGCCGCGATTTTTTCCAGAAGCGCGGCCTCGGTGGTTTCTTCCGGCAGCGCGATGACGTCGGACAGCAGGCCGCATTCGGCGCAGTCCTTCGCCTTGCCCGCCACATATGTCCTGCTGGCCGGGTTCTCCCCCACGATAACGACGGCCAGCCGGGCGTGAACGCCCTTTTCCCGCAGCTCCGCCGCCTCTGCCGCCCGGAGATAGGCGCTGTGATTGGCGGCGTTCCGCTCCATGGCGGGGAACAGCGTCCGGTAGGTGACCTGCACCTGGCAGCCCTCCACCGTCACCTGGTCCGCCATGCTGTCCAGCCTGGCCTGGATCACCGGGAAGTCCGCGTTTTCCGGAATCCCGGCCACGCAGAACTCCCCCCGGGCCTCTCCGGCCACCACGCCGTTGGGCCGTCCGCCGGAGATGGGCGCCACATTGTAGTAGATGCCCTTCTCATAGTCGTTGAAGCTGTATAGCCGGATGATCTGGTGAGCCAGCTCCAGCACGGCGCTGCGGCCCTCCAGATACGCCTTACCCGCATGGGCCTCCCGCCCCGCCACGTCGACGGTTCCCAGAATCACCCCCCGGCGGGATGTGACAAACCGGGGACGTCCGTCCCGCTCCCGGCCGCCCTCGAACACCAGGGCCAGAGCCGCGTCCTGCGCCTCCCGGGCGTAGACCTTGCGGCCGGACCGGGAGCCGGTCTCCTCGTCACAGGTGAAAAGGTACGTCAGCTCCCAGGGGGGCAGCAGGCCCGCCTTTTTCAAAATCAGCGCCCCGAACAGGGAGATAAGGACGCCGCTCTTGCAGTCCCCGGCCCCCAGGCCGTGGGCCCACTCCCCTTCAATATGAAAGGGGTGCTTTTCCGCAAAGCCGGGGCCGAACACCGTGTCCAGGTGGGCGGCCAGCAGCACCTTTCCCCGGGGCTGTTCCGGCCGCACCCGGGCCACCAGATGGGTCCCCAGACCAGGCTCCCTCACCCGCTCTGTCCGGGCCCCCAGCTCGGAGAGCACCGGCTCCAGCAGCCCGGTCACGGCGGCGTTGCCCGCCTCATTGCCGGTGCCGCTGTCGATGGCGCAGATCTGTTCCAGCAGCGCCAGCTGGCGGGGCAGCATCTCCTCCGCCCCGGCCCGGACGATCCGGGCCAGTGTCTGTCTCTTGGCATCCTCCATCGGCCGTGCCTCACTCCGCCAGCAGGTCCACCATGACCTCCGCCGGATCGAAGGCGGCGTCGATCATGCCCACCTTCTGGAGCCAGTCGATGTTCTCCTCCCACACGGACACGTCCTGGGACAGGAAGGGCGCGTCGGCCGTCTCCATGATGGGCAGCAGCACATCAAAGCTTCGCCGTTCCACGGACTCCGTCAAGGGGAAGTTCTCCTCGTCCTGGTTGGCCAACAGGAGCCCCAACGCCTCCTCCGGGTCCGCCTGCATATCGGCAAAGCCCTTCTGACAGGCCCGCAGGAACCGAGTGTACTTGTCCCGGTTGGCCTCCAGCTGGTCCTCGCCGGTCACCAGCATCAGCGCGTAGTAGTTGGGTACGCCGTAGTCCATGACCTCCATGTAGTCCACGGCGAAGCCCTCCTCCTCCAGCGCAGGAACCTCGTGGTTGATGAAGCAGCCGAAGGTGGCGTCCACATTTCCGGTGGTCATGGCGCTCATCAGGTCAAAGCCCACGTCGATCAACTCCACGTCATCCAGCGTGGCGCCCACAGTCTCCAACATCTGGCCCACCGCCACCTCGCCGAAGCGGGTGCCGGAGTAGCCGATGGTCTTGCCGATCAGGTCCTCCGGGGTCTTGATGTTTTTCTCCGCCAGGGCACAGACGATGCTGATGGGCTGCTGGACCACAGCTCCCAGCACCTTCACCGGCACGTCCTCATTGGCCTTGGCGATGATGGTGTCCTCCTGATAGTAGAAGCCGATATCCGCCCGGCCCGCCGCCGTCATGGTCAGGGGATCGCTGGCGTTAGAGGGGAACAGGATATTCACCTGCAGGCCCTCCTCCGCAAAGTAGCCCTTCTCCTCCGCCTCGTAGAGGAAAGCATGGACGGCGTTGGGATACCAGTCCAGCACCACGTCGATGGTCTCCAGCTCTCCGTCGTCCTGCCCGTCCGCCGTGTCCCCGCTTCCGCCGGAGGAGCAGCCGGTGAGCAGCAGAAGCGCCGTCAGCAACAGCGCAAGTTTCTGTTTTATAAACTGGATCCAGGTGATTCCTGCGGGGCCCGCCCCGCAGGTTTCAGGACTCTCCCCTCCAGCGGACGAACCGCTTTTCCAGCAGGTTCACAATGGCCACCGCCAGGATGGCCGCCGCGGACAGCAGCACAATAGGGGCGAACACCCCGGCGCCGTCCAACTGGGTCATCATGCGGCGGGAGAAGTAGCCCAGGCCGCTCTTGGCCCCCAACCACTCGCCGATGGCCGCGCCGATGATGCTCATGGGCACCGCCATCTTGACGGCGGAGAAGAAGTATGGCAGGGCGCAGGGCACCTTGATCTTCAAAAAGATGTCCTTCTTCGTGGCACCGTAAGTCTCCAGCAGCTCCGCCATCTCCGTCTTGGCGGAGCGGAGCCCGTCGTACACTGTGATGGTGATGGGGAAAAAGGTGATGAGCACTGTCACCAGCACCTTGCTCCAGATGCCGTAGCCGAACCACAGCACAAAGAGCGGTGCGATGGCGGTGGTGGGAATGGTCTGGGACACCACCACGATGGGATAGATCATCTTGCGGACCAGGTCGCTCTCGTCCATCACCACCGCCAGGGCCAGGCCCAGCACCAGAGAGATCCCCAGGCCGATGGCCGTCACCAGCATGGTGGCGGGCAGATGAACGGTGAAGAGGACATCCCGCAGCTCCCACAGCTTCGCCAGGATCTGGGTGGGAGACGGCAGGATATAGGCCGCGTCTAATCCCATGGCCCCCGCCTGCCAGAGAATCAACAGGGCGAAGAGAAAAATCATGGCAGGTAGATTTGCTTTACAGGCCTTTTTCATGGGGTCACCTGCTTTCGCAGAAGGTCGATGAGATGCTCCTTTAGCTCCACCATCTCCGGCAGTTTGAGGCAGGAGCGGTCCCGCGGGAAGGACGCGGGGACCGGAATCTCCGCCAGCTCCCGGATGGGGGTGCGCTCCACCACCAGCACGCTGGAGGAGAGGAACAGCGCCTCCTCCACGTCGTGGGTGATGAAGAGGATGGTCCTCTTGTGCCGCTGCCACTGGTCCAGCAGCCACTCCTGCATGGAGATCCGGGTGAGGAAGTCCAGGGCGGAGAAGGGCTCGTCCAGCAGCAGCAGGTCGGAATATTCGTCTGCTCTTCCTGGTTACCCGGCTGTGGATCGTTTGCGGCATCATTCGTCTTGCTGCCGCAGCCGGCAAGTCCCACGTCGGCCAGCGCCGCCTCCGCCCGGTCCCGGCGCTCCGCACGGGTCAGCTCCCCCTGGATCTCCAAGGGCAGCGCCACATTTTCTCCCACGGTTCGCCAGGGGAACAGCAGGTCCTTCTGGGGCATATAGCCGCAGTAGTGCTTGCGTCCCACAATGGACTTCCCCTCCACCAGAATGGTCCCCGCCTTGGGCTTTAGGAGTCCGTTGGTCATGCGGAAGATGGTGCTCTTTCCACAGCCGCTGATGCCGATGATGCAGTGGAAGGAGCCGGGTTCCACGGCAAAGCTCAGGTGGTCGATGATATCGAAGTCCTCGCTGGGGTACTGATAGGAGACGTTCTGAAATTCCAGCATGGTCATCGCTCCAGCGTCCAGGCCATCTCCCAGAAGCCCAGCTCATACCGGCTGCAGTTGACGAAGATCTCCTCCAGCCGCTGGTATTCCGCCTCCGTGCAGCTCTCCGCCAGGGTGTCCATCAGCTCCACCAGCGCGTCGTTGGTTTTCTGGTAGTCCTCCCCCGCGTAGCTGCGGATCCACTCGCCGTAGAAGGGGTGGTCCGCCGCGCCGGGGATGGCCGCCAAGCGCGTGCCGATCTCCGCATAGCTCCAGGAGCAGGAGAGGATGGCGGCGATGATCTCCGCCGGCCCGCCCGCAGCGGCACAGGAGAGCATGTAGTGGGTATAGGACAAATTGGAGAGGGCCGGCTGGACAGAAAACACCTGCTCCTCCGTGATGCCCAACCGAGCCATGTAGGCCCGGTGGACCTTCATCTCCCCGCCCAGAATCGCGTCCACATTGGCGGAGAAGGTCCGCATCAGGCCGGGATCCCGGGCCTTCACCACACCGTAGGCGAACACCCGGGCGTAGTCGAACAGGTACAGATAGTCCTGCAGCAGGAACCACCGGAACTTCTCCAGGTCCAGACTGCCGTCTCCAATCCCCCGGACAAAGGGATGGTCATGGCACTGCTCCCAGATGGGATGGGCGGCCTCGTACAGCCGCTGTGTCGTTCTCATTCGTATTCCTCCTATCCAATGGCCGGTCCGCCCCCATGCAAAAAGGCGGGGTCCCCTTTGGGACACCCCGCCTTCGCTCCAATCCTATCTCTTCCGTGCGGAAGAGACTCCGCACGAATAGCTTGTGCTGCGTCCCTACGTTGGCATTACCCACATCAGGTCAGGTCGAGGGACCGGCCCCTCATCTCAGCCTCCTTGCGGAAGCTCCCTTGCACGTTTTATTATAAAAGCCCGTCTTCTTTTTGTCAATAAATTTTTCCCGGTTTTCGGTAAAAATCCCGCATTTACACCAGATGCCGCTCGATCTCCTGCCGGGTGGGCAGGGAGGGGATCGCCCCTCTGCCCTGAACACAGAGCCATCCGCTGACGTTGCCGTACTCCAGCGCCTCCTGCACCAGCGGCTCCGTCAGCTGCTCCGCCTGGGTGACACCCCGGAATCGCATCTGAGACAGCATTCCGCCCCAGAAGGCGTCTCCGGCGCCGGTTGCATCCGCGCAGTGGGCCCGCCGACCCGGGACAGCGAGGCGCCGCCCCCGGAAATATCCTCTGGCACCCTGACCGCCCAGGGTCAGCACCACCAGCGTCAATCCGTACCGCTCCATAAGGGCGGGCAGCTCCGCCTCGCCCCCCAGCATATCGGCCTCCTCCTCTGAGATCTTCAGCAGATCCACGTCCGGCAGGATCTCCCGCACCTTTGCGGCGCAGGCCTCCTGACTGCCGTTCCACATCATGTCCCGGTAATTCACATCAAAGCTCACCAGCCTGCCCATCTCCCGCCCCAGGTGCAGGGCCTTGGCCGTGGCCTCTGCAGCCGGGGAGGCGGAGAGAGAACACGACCCGGCGTGGACGATCACCGTGTCCCGGATGTCCGCCTCCCGTACGTCCTCCTCCCGAAGGAACATATCCGCCCCAGGCTTGCGGACAAAGGTGAAGCTCCGCTCCCCTTCCTCCGTCAAAGAGACAAACGCCATGGTGGTGACCGCCTCCCGGCAGGGCTCCCGCCGGATACAGCGCACCCTGTTTTCCCGGAGGGTACCCAGCAGGTACCGCCCGAAGTCGTCATCCCCCACAGAGCAGCACATGGCCGCCTCCAACCCGTTCCGGGCGGCGGCGATGGCCACATTTGCAGGGGCGCCCCCGGCGTTTCGAATATAGCTTCCGGGCTCACTGCCCGGCAAAAAGTCAACTAGCATCTCGCCAACGCTGTAAAGGTCCACCAGTGGTCCTCCTTGTCTGAGGTGGTTTTGCAATCATTCGCATCGATTATTAAACCATTTCCAGCGTTCAATGTCAATCGTTTAGCTGATGTTTTTATAGGAGAAAAATGTACTTTTTGTGGGATTTCCGATATTGCGGCAAGCCGCCCCGGGAAATCACCCGTTTTGAAGAGGTAGCTCCCCCGAGAAGATCCGGGCGATCCCGCCGCAGGCCGCCCCCAGAAGCACTCCCTCCACCAGGAAGCGCGGCTTTCTCACCAGGACTCTGCCGCCCCCATCCGCTGGGCGCAGGCGGGCGATGGCGGATTCCAGATCCGCCACGTGCCGGTCGGTCCAGCAGAGTCCGTCGCCGCCCAGCAACACCAGTTCGCTGTTCAGCAGATTCAGGGCGCTGGCGATCCCTGCAGCCAGAAAGTCCACGGTCTCCCGGAACACCCGGTCTACTTCCCCGCTGCCGGTTATCCGGCAGAAATCGGCGTAGGAAGCCTCCAGTCCCGTTCGATGATACAGTTTTTTCAGCACCTCCGGCGAACGAACGTACAGCTCCAGGCAGCCACGGCCGCCGCACCGGCAGGGACGGCCACCGGCGCAGATGGTGACATGGCCCAGCCCCAGGGGCCGTCCTCCCCGGCCCCTGCACAGTTGCCCGCCGCTGAGGACCGCGCTGCCCACCCGGTCCCCCAGGCTGACAAACAGCACGTCCCGGCAGTTCCGGGCCCTGCCGAACAGGCTCTCCACCAGCAGAGCACTCTGGCAGGTGTCCTCCAGGAATACCGGGAGGCCGTACCGCTCCCGGACTGCCGGACGCACGGATTCCGAGGGACACATCTGCTCCCCGCCGGGCCGCCAGGGCAGGTCCGCCGCCAAGCCGATGGCCCGTACACCAGCCGTCCCGGACAGCATCTTGTCCAACAGCCTGAGAGCGGTCTCCCGCCGCACCGCCTCCGGAGCGTCCTTCGGCAGGTCCGTGCCAGCCCGCCGGAATACCCGGAGGTCCAGCCCGCACAGAACACTCTCACAACGGCCCGGGAGGAACGCCACGCCCGCTGCCTTCGGCGCTTCGGGTGAGAGCCGGAGGCGCACGGGGTTCCGCCCCGGCTCCTCGCTGCACACCACCTCGCTCTCTCGCAGGACATCCCCGTCGATCATCTCACCCACGATATTGGAGATGGTCATTTTGCTCAAGCCCGTTCTCACCACCAGATCCCGCCGGGTCCGGCATGCGCCGGTGGCAACCATGCGCAGGACCAATCCGCGGTTGTCCCGCCGGTTGTCTCCGCTGTTTTTTCCCGCTTTCTCCAGCATGACCTGTCCTTTCCCGCGATGCCTGTCAAACCTCCCGTGCCGGAGTTCGCCTCCGGCATTCTTCATTTGTTTACTATATGACGCTCCCAGAGGCCCGTCAAGAAAAACCGCTCCCCCACCCGGAGGAGCGGTATAGGACATCATCTAAATTCTGTCCCATATCACCGTCCCAGCAGGGCAGCCCCGCCCAGCAGCACCCCATAGACTACCGGCTGGTGGAGCATATATACCGGCAGGGACTGCCTGCCCAAGGCACACAGGGGCGGACACCGGAGCGCGTCCGGATCCAGCCGCTCCATCGGCCCGGCCAGCAGGCGGCGGAGAAAATGCCCCGCCAGGAACAGGAACAGCCAGGGCAGCAGGGAGAAATAATCCGTGGAGAAAAAGTCCGGCGGCGGAAATCCTATGTACGCCGTCAGCAGATTACGGTAAAGTCCCTCCGGCACCGTTCCCAGCGTCCAGTCCTCAAATCCCAGCGTCCCCTGGTTCACGTTCCGCAGCAGGGTGAACAAGGCCGCGCTGGCGGCGAGGCCCACCCCCACAGGTACGTGCCGCAGCAGTTTTTCCAGTGGGACCATCAGCAGCATGCAGGAGCCGATCAGCGTCAGCACGCCGAACCAGATCTGCTCCTCCGGCATGAAGAGCACCGTCACCAGCGTCACCACCCAGCCGCAGCCGAACACCGTCAGTCCCCTCCGGAGGGGCCGCCGCCCCAGGCTGAAGCAAAATCCGGAGAGGAGGATAAAGGTCCAGCAGATGCTCTGCTGCCAGATGTACGCGCCGGTGCCCCGGTACCAATCCCAGTCCGCGTGGAACAGATACACCAAGTCCCAGCAGGCGTGATAGGCGATCATGCTCACCAGCGTCAGGCCCCGCAGGGCATCCAGGGAGGCGATCCGCCTTCTGGGCCGGACCAGTGTCCGAGTCCCGCTGTCTGCTGCCATCTTCCGCTCCTCCTCTCCGGCGACCGGCGGAACCGGTCGTCTATCTCACTCCGGGGTCAGCCCCGGTGCTCCCGCCGGTACTCCGTGGGGAGCTGTCCCGTCACATCCTTGAATGCCCGGGTGAATTTCCCCTGGCTCTCGTAGCCCACGGCGGCCGCGATGGCGGCGATGCTCCCGCCGCTCTCCCGCAGCAGCTCCATGGCCCTGCGCACCCGGTACTCCTTCATATAGGTGGCGATGGGCAGGCCGTACACCGCCTTGAACACCTCCTTCAAGGTGGAGGTGTTCAGCAGATACCTGTGGGAGAGCTCCTCAATGGTGTACCGCCGGTCCAGGTGCTCGGTCAGCAATGCGTGGATCTCCTGGATACGCGCCGTCTGCTGGGAGCCGTACCGGGTCAGCTCCCGCCCGCCGGACTCCAGCCCCTCCAAATACAGCAGTAGCTCCTGGAGCTTCAGCCGGAGATAGGGCAGCCGCCGCATCTCCGGCTGCCGGTACAGGGGCCGGAAGATCTCCTCCAGCTCCGGTCCCGCCGGAAGGGCGAAGGTCCCGCCTCCGCAGAATTTTTCCGCCAGCCTCTCGGCCTGGAAGTCCGCCTCCGCCAAGATGGGGGGCGGCGACTCCGCCAGATGGGTCAAATCCACGCAGATCATCAGCCCCGCGTACATCTCCGCCGGGAAGTGCATCACAGAATCCGCGCAGCAGTCCGCACTGTGGAGGGACAGATCGCCCTCCCCCAGATAGACCGACATGCCGTCCCGCAGGTCCCAGCCCACCCGGCCCAGGCGGCAGTGGTTGATCTCCAGCGTGGACCGGGCCGCCTCGTGCCGGAAGGCGGCATAGGTGCCCAGGACCGTGTTGAAGGACGCCTCCACCCCCGGAAAGACCGGGTAGACCTCCATCCGTCCCCGTCCATCCGTCTCTCCCTGAAATGTCCCGGTGAACAAAACCCCAGGTTCGGCCGCAGGGCGCCCCACGATCTCCATAGTCCCCTGCGGCAGCTCCGCCAGAGCCATCCGCAGGCAATCCGCTTGCTTCATTCCGCCGCTCCTTCCCACCTCACGCCGAGGGGCAGGCAATCTCCACCATCGCCTCAATCATGTGGTGCAGCAGCTGGGCCCGCTCCGTCTCGGCAGCCTTATAGTAGACCTCTTTCCCGTCCCGCCGGCTGACGATCAGGCCGCCGGCCTTCAGCTGCTTCAGGTGGTGGGACACCGCCGGGGAGCTCATCTCCACCATGGAGGAGAGGTTGATGACGCACTCTTCACAGTGGCACAGCAGCCAAAAAATCCGGATGCGGCTGCCGTCCCCCAGCTGTTTGAAGATGTCAGCCACTGTCTGGAAATCGTCCACGCTGGGCATCTGTTCTAGCTCCCGCTCCATGGACTGTCCATGGTCGTGGGGCAGCTTCTTTTCTTCCATCGGTCATCCCTCCTTCTGGTTTTGTATTCTACCACACCCCGCGCCATTCTGGAAGAGCGAAAATATGCCGCCCCGCATTGGCCCAATCGGAAGGAGTTTTTGCCCAATCGGAAGATTCTCTCCCTCCCCCGTTGACTTGGGGGGGCCGCCCCGTGTATGATAAGACCATAGATTAAATAATTACTTAATCGTTTTGCTCAATTGCTGAAGGGAGACTTTTATATGAAAAAAACCTATAAGATCGATGTGGACTGCGCCAATTGCGCCAACACGATGGAGGAGGCCGCCCGGAAGACCGAAGGCGTCCAGAGCGCCACCGTGAACTTCATGGCGCTGAAGATGATCGTGGAATTCGCCGAGGGTGCGGATGAGAAGAAGACCATGAAGGCTGTGCTCAAGGCCTGCAAGAAGGCCGACCATCCCCGGTGGATGTTCCCCTCCCCGTCAAGGAGGACTCTCCGCTGGACCCAGCCGCCGTCCGGAAGCGGCTCCAGACAGTGCTGGAGCGGGCGGAGTACAACCGGCTGCACTTCCACGGTCTGCGGCATACCTTCGCCACTACAGCCCTGCAGAAC
>ERZ773237.3018-NODE-3018-length-10300-cov-3.645486_pt1 | contig 10300 bp, 6 predicted proteins | sample MGYA00580990_ERZ773237 | MGnify/ENA primary metagenome ERZ773237 (study PRJEB29015, sample SAMEA2737749) | human gut metagenome | biome: human gut; feature: human-associated habitat; material: faeces | place: China | collected 2012 ...
TATCCTGAGCTTTCCACTGCGCCCCGTCCGGTATTTTAGTACTAAAGATTTCATATAATCCTTTACCGGATCTACTATTTGTTTGGGCTGAGAGCGGATAAGTGAAAAACGTTATTACTCCTAAAAGAAGTATACTCAACGTACCTTTTCTAAAAAGTTTTTTCATCTTTGTGCAATTCATGTCTATTCTATTATTTATTAAAATTTAAAAGCCACCGCAAATCATCGAATGATTCACAGTGGCAAAGTTGATAAAAATAGAAAAGAAATGAGTACTCAAATCATTCAAAATACTCCAATTCCTTAAAATGATACAAAATAAAGAGTTCAAAAATCACTCAATAGGTTTAAAAATAATCCATTACCTGAAATTTCCAGCTGTTTTTTATCTGCTATATCAGGTTTTGTATCTATTTTCCTGACACTACCATCCTGACATATTGTGGAGGTAAATAATTATATATAGAGCCATTTTCAAAAGAGGCAGTTTCTAAGGTGGGGGTTCTAAAGTTTATAGTTTCAGCATGGTATCCTTTAGGAACAATCAATTTTAAATACAAACCAGATATGTATCCATTTTTCACACCCTTCTCTCTTCTATCATAGAAATCACACATAATTAGCTTCACTTTTGTCTGGGACAAGTCCAATACTTGCAATGGACAATTTAAAATATTCAACGAATACAAGTTGACATTTGAATGCAAATCAAGCTGAGATATAGCATTACTACTACAATCCAAATCCTCCAAATATATATTTGCACTAAGATCAATTGTTTTTAGTCTGTTATCAGCACAATTTAATTCTTTTAAATAAGGGTAGTCACTAAAAACCGGAATTGCTTCTTCTGATATTTCTTTAATAGAAAGTTTACGCAGCGAACCTCCTTCCACATTCTCTTTTTGCTCAGGGAGTATCAATTTCTTCAATAAACGATAATCATTCCCTTCTTGGCGTATCCACTCATATCCCTGCAATCCGCAAGTTAAAAATTCCATCTTTAGGTTAGCACTAAAATCCAACTCTCCAATATAATTTGCTTCACAATTTAGTTCCCGCAATTCTTGATTATGTGATGTTTCAAGTGCTTTTAGCTTATTCCAACTACAATTTATTTTTCTAAGATGCGGTGATCGACTAATATCCAATTTCTCCAGATTATTATCCGAACATTCAAGTATACTTATTCCTTCTGTATTCGATCGGTTATCCGGAAGAATCAACTTAGATAATATCCCGGCACGACCTCCTTCCGAAAGTAATCCTTTATTTCTTTGAGATTTAACAATAACCGTTCGAAGTTGTTTATTATGACTAAGATCCAATTCTATCAGTCGGTTATAAGTACAATCTAAAGTTCTTAATTGAATATTCTTTTTCAAGTCTATCGTATTCAAATCACAACTTCTACAACTTAAATTCGTGAGATTTTTACAACCACTTATATCCAGTTTCGGAAGGTAGACTTGTATAATTTCCAACTCACGAAGTTCTTTAAATCTAGAAAAATCAGGAATACACTCCAATGTATCAGTCCGATTTCCCACCAATTTTAACCGACGTAGAGAAGAAAAATACTCAAGGCCTTTTAATGAGGTAATTTCATGCCTCGTAGTTTTCGCTCTATTCACGTCATTATTAATCCATAAACTGGTTTTCAGCTCCAAATCCTCCACGTAATCAATATCCGATAATAAAATAGAGCTGGTATCAGCTATAATCTTCATTTGGAACAACGCTGCTTTAAGCATCGGATCAAATTTATCTGCCACATTCTTATTATCAGAAGAGTTCAATATGTCTGCCCGACTACTCACACCCATCAATAATAAACTTACTATTAAAATAATGTTTTTCATTTTCTATTAAATTTTATGTTGTCCATAATCAAACATCTCTCTACTTCACCTTTTTACATGAGATGAATTATCATTCGCAAGATAAGAAGAAAAAACGAAAAAGAAAAGGAAAGAGTGTCCCCAAAAAGGATACAATTTTTCATCCCAAATAAGCAAATCTCCTTTCCTCCCTTCACCCTTCACAACTCCCTCTGGCACGACGATTGCGGGTGAAGGTCTCCTGTTCACCATCCGCTTCACCTCCCATCAGACGGAGACTACCCGATACACATTCCCAAACTTGGTATGCTTACGTTCTATCCCCACTGCTATCAGTATTTGTGCCAAACTCGCCGGATTTGCCCCACGCATAGCTGCCGGATTTATCTTCTTCAATCGCTGAAAGATATCAGCAGACGAAAGAAGTTCACACCCTTCTCCTTTTTCTGCCGCCCGATAACAGGAACGCAATACGTCTTCCACAGGTCCCTGGCGATAAAACGTCATGTTACTTTGCTGCAATTCCGTCTCTTCCTCTTTTGTAAACCAATAATGTTCACCCGCCAAAATCTCCGCTTTCAATTGAGCATAAAGTTGTGCATAGTCAATCCCCTCACAATCGATAGGATACTCTACCAGCACACAAATAAACCTGCGACTACCAGTCGGGTCAGTCAATAAATCTTTTCGATTCGATGTCCCGATAAAAGATGCTATACGAGGTAGCGAGCGATAATTTTTCTGATAAGCTTTGCACAGGCTTAATGAAGCCATCTGCATCAGATTCTTCAATAAGGGCATTTTAGAAGCAGGATATTTATCAAACTCATCAAGATTCAGCAATCCCATTTCCGACATTTTACGGGTAACATTTCCCTTTGAAGTCAGTTCCACTTCATCTGAATAGTAACGAGCCAGAGTTTCAGGCATCAGACTTTTACAAAAGGTAGACTTTAAACACCCTTGCTCCGCACTGATAAGAATAGGCGCCACGCTGTTGGCATGCTTTCCCGTCATTCCCAGCCATTGTGCAGTGAGGGCCAATATCCAGATATGGAAATCCTTCATCCACAACGGATTGGAAGATACACGGCGGGCAAGCGCTTCAAGACGATCCACTCCATCCCAGGCAGGAAGTTCATCCATATAAAGAAGGAAAGGATGATAAGCAGGAACACAAGTGGAATAAAGATAACGGCTGATATCCTTGTCCCAACATGCAATTCCCCGTGCATGGGCCTCAAGGCAAAAAGTATTCAGTTCCCGCTTTCCAACAGATGAGAACCCCTCTCCCACTTTACCCGCCGGACGGAATTCGGTTTCTTCCGTCAACAGATTATGACGGAAATCATAAGCGGATTGCAGGAAGCGGTTTACTCGATCCGTCAGACTGACCGGCGAGGACTTCACAAGCTCCGCAGCAGGGTTAGCTGCTAAAGGAGTCGTTTCCGGCTGATTTTATACTACTTGCTTTACTTCTCCCCAGCCTTCCCAAAGAGAAGCAATGAATTGCATAAATTTTGTCTTCATAATTTAATTGTTAGTTTAGTGATTGCTGCCACGAAGTTAGCATCACAGATATACCTTTTGCAAGTATTTTGAGTGGTTTGCTACAAATTAATACCGCTAACTAAATACATATAGTTTGTTGACATTATACATATAGTATTGTCATGTTTTAGACAAAGCATTTGGAAGTGTTGACAGCCGTCAACCATCTTGTTTTCTATCGTCAACATATTTACCGACATCTGTCAAGAGATCTGCCAACAACTATCAACACTACCAGATGCTTTATCTAAAATTTGCTCTTCCTATATATAAATGGTACATTTGCACCATTATCTACCTATAAAACGACAAACAATGGCTATACTTTTTGAATGGTATGAGAATCCGGTACCTAACGATCAAACGGACCCAAAAACAATCCATGCACGCATCACCCTCAATGGAAAAGTAGGAACAGACGAAATCCGCCACAAAATACAGGCACGCAGTTCGCTGACAGAGACGGATGTGTCGGCAGTGCTCGATGCACTATCGCATATAATGGGAGAAGAATTGGCGGAAGGACGACAAGTACATCTGGACGGCATCGGATACTTCCATCCTACACTGAAATGCGAGGAAGGAATCACAATGGAAACGAAACGAAAAAATGAGAAAGTGAAACTGAAGGGCATCAAGTTTCGCGCCGACCAAGCGTTGAAGAACGAGATAGGCAATGTTAAACTGAAGAATTTTAAGCATAGCGGGCACTCCAGCAAGCTATCGGACGTGGAGATAGAGATGCGACTGAAGGAATACTTTGCCGAACATCAGCTGATGACACGCCTGGACTTCCAGCATATATGTGGCTTCATGAAATCGAAGGCAATGGAACACCTGAGACGACTGAAAGCAGAAGGAAAAATAGAAAACATCGGACGACAAATGCAACCGATATATGTACCCGTGGCAGGATACTACGGAGTAAGTAAAGACAAGATAGTAACAAGATAAAAGCAAAATAAGAAGCAAAAGCCCCCCTTCCACACGCAAACCCCGATGAATAAGGGAATACAGCCGTATGGAAGGGGGCTTTGCTTTTCTCTATTTATATTCAAACAAACCCATAAAATTCAACAAATAAATGACAGCTAAGTTCTTGCAGTACTTAGTGTTATGATTAGCGCAAAGATATAAATAATTATTAAAAAGCAAACAAATCAAACGTTAAAATGCAAATGTTTATTTACTCCTAATATACGATTTATTTATTCCCATTAGGTGTTAATACAACTCAAACCCTTCGAAGCTCTCTAATGATGTTATTCATGTTTAAGTACTGCAAGAACTCAAGAAATAAAAATACTAATTTTAAAAAGAGAGCTTATGAAAAGGAAACTACTATTTATCATGCTGGCCTATCTGTTTTTATGGACAAGTGCAACATTGGCCCAAGTCTCCAAAGTAACCGGAGTCGTGATTTCAGAAGAAGGCAATGAGCCGGTGGTTGGTGCATCTATTCTGGTGAAAGGATTCTCGCAAGGAGTGATTACCAACGTAAACGGAGAGTTTACACTCACCAATGTCCCCAATGATGCCAGAACCTTAATTATCTCGTTTGTTGGCATGAAAACGCAGGAAGTTGCAATCAAGCCTCAACTCAGAATCATCATGTCAAACGATTCTCAGATGTTGGATGAAGTGATTGTAACAGTAGCCTACGGTACAGCAAAAAAATCATCGCTGACAGGAGCCATTTCATCCGTCAATCAGGATCAGATTGAAATGCGACCAACCTCCAGCGTAACTTCAGCATTGGAAGGAACGACATCGGGCGTACAGATTAATAGTACTTACGGTGCACCGGGTAGTGATCCGTCGATCCGCATTCGCGGTATCGGAACTGTAAACGGTTCGAGCACTCCGCTTTATGTGGTAGACGGTGTTCCTTTCGGAGGAAATATTTCGGATATAAACCCGGCCGATATAGAGAGCATTTCAGTTCTGAAAGATGCAGCTTCAGCCGCACTATACGGTAACCGCGCATCAAACGGTGTGATCCTGATCAGCACAAGAAAAGGGACTTCCAACAAAATCAGTTTCGACCTAAAAATCAACCAAGGAGTCTATTCACGCGGTATCAAAGAGTATAAACGTACCTCGCCTAACCAATTTATGGAAGCAAGTTGGCAAAACCTGAAGAATGCACGTATGTCTGCAGGTGATGATGCAGCCACCGCGGCCAAATATGCGTCGGAAAATCTGATTTCGGAACAACTATACCTTAATATATATAATAAGGCGGACAATGCTTTGTTCGACGCGAATGGTAATCTGGTTTCGGATGCACAAATCCTTCCGGGATATGCCGATGACCTTGACTGGTATTCGGATGCCATCCGCAATGGATACCGGCAGGAATATTCCTTTAGCGGAAATACCGCCAACGAAAAGAGTAACTATTACTTTTCCATCGGCTATCTGGATGAGAAAGGTTATGTGACAAACTCGGATTTCAATCGTATCTCAGCCCGTACCTCCATGAGCTTCACCCCTAAGAAATGGTTCAAGGCAGGCATTAACCTATCCGGCACGCACCAAAATTCTCATGCAACCAATGGGGACAGTGACGCCGGATATACCAATGCATTTATGTATTGTCGTCAGATAGCCCCCATCTATCCCGTGCATCTGCATAATGCCGATGGTTCTTATCGCCTGGATGCCCTGAACAACAAACAGTACGATCCGGGATACTATAAAGATGACGAGGGAGTAACGATCTCTACCCGTAACCAATATGTAGACCGTCATGTAATCTGGGAAAACGAATTGAGTACGGACAAAACCATACGCAACACACTGCAAGCTATTGCTTTTGCAGATGTCAAGTTCCTGAACGACTTCACATTCACAGTGAAAGGCGACCTCAACGTGCGAAACTCCGAACAGACCTCTTACGACAATGCCACTATCGGTGACGGTAAAGGAAACAACGGACGTACCAAGCGAGTGACTTACCGCTATAAGAATTATACCTTCCAGCAGCAACTGAACTGGAATCATGTATATGGCAAACACTACATAGATGTACTGGCAGCACACGAAAACTACTCCAACAATTATGATTATGAGTATGCATTCAAGACGACCGAGACATTTGCCGGAAAGCCGAATCTGTCTAACTTCACAGATATTACCAATCTGACCGGCTACGAGACGGACTATCGTACGGAAAGCTACTTGGGACGTATCCGCTACAACTACGCCGAGAAATACAATCTGGAAGTTTCGTTCCGCCGTGACGGTTCATCCCGTTTCTCCAAACAGAACCGCTGGGGTAACTTCGGTAGCATCGGTGCAAACTGGATTATATCGGAAGAAGACTTCATGCAATCTGTCACCTGGATAAACTCTTTGAAGTTCCGCGCCAACTACGGACAAGTGGGAAATGATGCCGGAACCGGATATTATGGCTACATGGGACTTTATGCCGGTAGCCAGAATGCAAACATCGGGGCATATTATTTATCTCAGAACGAAGCTCTCGATCTGAAGTGGGAGACCGGAGAGGCTTATGGTATAGCACTTGAAGGCCGTTTGTTCAACCGTTGGAACATCAGTCTTGAGTATTTTGACAAACGGAACAAGGATCTTTTGTTCGATGTTTATCTGCCGTTGTCAGCAGGAGCCACTTCCACCACATCCGCACAGGCCACCATTGCAAAGAATCTGGGAACCATCTCCAATAAAGGTTTCGAAATCAATACGGACATCGATATCTACAAAGATAAGAAATGGAAAGTGAACTTTGCAACGAATGCCACATTCGTCAAGAACAAGATTGTGAAGCTGCCTGAACAAAATAAGGATGGGATCATATCGGGAAACTACAAAATAGTGGAAGGTAAAAGCCGTTATGAGTTCTTCCTGCCGACTTATGTCGGTGTCGACCAACTCACCGGTAACTCCCTGTACACACTCAATCTGGAAGATTATTTCATCACACTGCCCGATGGCAGCAAATTGGGAAATGCAGAAGGTACTGACATCAGCGACAATGAAAGCCTGACTTCCATCAACGGCACTTATTATACCAACAATACGACTTACGCCCTGAAAGAATTCCACGGTTCGGCACTACCCAAAGTCTACGGCAGCTTTACCGGTACGGTATCTTACAAATCACTTACTTTCTCCGCCTTGTTCACCTACTCGCTGGGAGGTCAAACCTATGATGGGGTATACCGTTCGTTAATGACTACAGGCACTTCACCCGGCAACTTCCACTCCGACATTATGAATGCCTGGAAAGCGGCTCCCGAGGGAATGTCAGAAAACTCGGCAGACCGTATCTGGATAGATGGTATTCCTCAGATAAACAGCACGATGAGTGCAAACAATAATTCCGCTTCTTCCAGATGGCTTGTCAGTTCGGACTATTTAGTAGTTAAAAACCTCACACTGAGCTACCGGCTACCGGCTTCCTTTGTGAAACGACTGGACCTGCAGGGAATAAGCGTGAGCGCAAATTGCGAGAACTTATGGACATTCACAGCCCGCCAGGGCATGAATCCCCAGCAATCATTCGGCGGTTCGCAATACAACTATCTGGTAACTCCGAGAGTATTCTCCGTTGGTATCAACATTAAACTATAATAATAAAACGCTCACTTATGAAAAAGATATTATACACATTAGGACTCACAGTTCTGTTGGCCTCGTGCGGCAGCAACTATCTGGACACTGTACCCCAATCATCTACGGGTACGGCCACTATCTTTGAAACCACTCAGAATGCCAAACTCGCAATAAATGGTATTTGCAGGTTAATGGTCAACCAATATCTCAGTTCACAAGGATTCAATGGCGAAGGAACTATCAAGACGTGGTATGGCAACTATCCGGGAAACGATTTTCAGAAATCAAACCTGACCGGATGGTCTTCCATCATCAATTCGCTTTATCACGAAAGAAATACTTCAAGCTATTGTTATTACCCCTGGTTCTACTATTATAAGCTGATAGGTAATGCCAATGCCATCATTGAAAACATAGACAATGCCAGCGGTAGCAATGAAGAGAAGCAGTTTATAAAAGCTCAGGCACTGACATTCAGAGCATACAGCTACATGATGCTGAGCCAACTCTATTGTCATCGCTGGTGCGACAGTAATAATGGTTCCAGCCGCGGACTTCCCCTGCGCATAGACCTGAGTACGGGAGAACTGCCAACTTCTACACTGGCAGAAGTTTACGGCCGGATTTATGAAGATTTGAATGAGGCTATCTCCAATTTCACAGCATCGGAACTGGACCGCGCGAGCGGGGACAATTACAGTCCGAACCTGGATGTGGCTTATGCCACCTATGCCCGTGCGGCCCTGACTCGTGAAGACTGGGCAACCGCTGCACGCTATGCAGTATTGGCACGTGCCAATTATCCGTTGATGACAAACTCCGAATATGTGGATGGCGGTTTTAATATCCCTAACCAAGAATGGATATGGAGCAGTTACAATGCTACGGACCAGAATTTGCACTATTATTCATTCTTTGCCTATCAGGGCAGCAACTCCAGCGCCAGCATTTGCAGAACCTACGCATGTTCCATCAGCAAAGAACTGTACGATCAGATTCCTGAAACCGATGTACGTAAGAACATGTTTCTGGGGCCCAAAGAAGGTGAAACATATACCACATCTACCGGAAGGGCTTCGAAAGGCGCCCTGTATGACCGGGCTATGAAAGATTATGCCGACAAAATTTATAGCACCAGTTATATCTTTGCCTATATGCAGTTCAAAATATTATGTGCCGACCAACCGGGTATAGGGCAATTGAATAATTTCCGTTCGGCAGAGATGTATCTGATTGAAGCCGAAGCCAACTGCCACATAGGCGGCAAGGATGCAGAAACACAAAAATTACTGGTTGCCCTGAATAAGGATTCAGGCCGCAATCCCGCCTATACCTGTACGAAAACAGGAGATGACCTGCTGCAAGAAGTGAAACTGTATCGCAGGATAGAGCTCTGGGGCGAAGGTTTCGACTGGTTCGACTACAAACGCTGGAAAGAGCCGATCGTGCGCAAAGCATATCCGGAAGGCAGTTTCCATGTACAGTTTGCTATAACCATCCAACCTTCGGACAACAATCAGTGGACTTGGGTATTCCCGGCCAAAGAAGTCGATTATAATGATGCACTTTCTTCATATATAGAATAAGCATAAACTCTCTCTGACAGTAAGCGGAAGGAGGTAGCTCTCATTTTTTGAGAGACTGCCTCCTTTCCCACTACTTCCCCAGACCATCACGTATCTTCTACCCACTTCATATCGGATACATCGAAAAGAATTCATAGATATATCAATACTAAACCTTCTTTCTGCATAGCAAAATAAGGATTGTTGTAGTAATATCTCCCGCCACCACCGCAAGCCAGATTCCCGTCACGCCGAACCATGCAGGCAGTATAAAGAAGAACAAGACCGGCAAGATACCGCGCAGCAGTGTAAGCCTCATCGCCAGATTAATACGTTCAATACTGGTATAGTATCCTATTGTGATTACATTGATCCCGAAGAAAATGTAATCGACAGCAAACAGAGGCAGACCGGCAACCGCATACTGCCAGGCATGGCTCGTCCGATCCGGCAAGAATAAGGAAACGATATCGCCGGAGAAACAGACAAACACTCCGCTAATCAGCAAAGCGAACACAACAGCAGAAATGATGCATAAACGCAACGCCTTATTGGACCGCAATAACTGTCCGCAACCATAATTGTAGCTGACAATGGGTTGTGCCGACTGAACCATAGCATTGAACACCATGAAAATAATAGGAAACAGATAGCAAACAAAACAGTATTCCCATAATGATACTGACAATCGTCAGCATAACGATTGACTGCGTAACATTGATATTGGCGACCACCAATTTGCCACGAGACAGATTAATGGAA
>ERZ773237.3027-NODE-3027-length-10283-cov-2.948279_pt1 | contig 10283 bp, 7 predicted proteins | sample MGYA00580990_ERZ773237 | MGnify/ENA primary metagenome ERZ773237 (study PRJEB29015, sample SAMEA2737749) | human gut metagenome | biome: human gut; feature: human-associated habitat; material: faeces | place: China | collected 2012 ...
CATCTTCTTCAAGCGGGGCATTACGCTCAGCACTACATAAGGGGTGCAGAATGTGGAAGTTTGGTTTGCGCGAGATTTGCAAAAATTATTAGGCTATGCTCGTTGGGAAAATTTTCAGGTTGCTATAGGTAGAGCAGTAGAATCATGTAAACAACAGAATGTCAATGTAGATGACCATTTTCGTGAGGTCACGAAAATGGTATCTTTAGGTAGTGGTTCACAGCGTGAGGTCATAGACTTCATGTTGACCCGATATGCTTGTTATTTGATTGCACAAAACGGAGATCCTAAAAAAGAAGAAATTGCTTTTGCTCAAGGTTATTTTGCGGTTCAAACTCGAAGAGCTGAGATAATAGCAGAACGAATCCAAGAAATATCAAGACTTGAAGCTCGAGATCGATTGCGCTCGTCCGAAAAACAACTATCTCAAAATATTTATCAGAGAGGAGTTGATGATAAAGGATATGGTAGAATTCGTTCAAAAGGTGATACTGCACTATTTGGAGGGCATACAACTGAAGATATGAAACACAGATTAGGGATTAAGTCAAATCGTCCATTAGCGGATTTTTTGCCAACATTAACTATTGCGGCAAAGAACCTGGCAACAGAAATGACTAATTATAATGTAGAACAGAAAAATCTGTATGGAGAATCCTCTATTACGCGTGAACATGTACAGAACAATGTTAGTGTGCGAAGTATGCTTGGAGAACGTGGAATCCGCCCAGAAGAACTTCCTGTTGCAGAAGACATAAAGAAAGTTGAGCGTCGTGTGGTTTCTGATGATAAAAAGATAGAAAAATCTTCTTCTAAACTCCCAATAAAAAAATAGAACTATTTGCAGAATAAATCAGATATATATCTAAATACTTGTTAATCAGTATATTTCTTTTTGCAGAGTAAATCCTAGGCAATAATTTAATATGGGAATAGTAGTAATAGTTGAAGGGGATGATTAGATAAACTTGGTCACTTAACTTAGTCACTTGCTATACAAAAGTGACTAAGTTAGGTGATAAAGTTACTTTTAGGTCGCGCGTTAATTGACTAACTTTATAATATAGTAAGATTATGGTTAAGAACTTGATTAACGAAATAGAACAGGCTATGCTCAGTTCATTGAATAATGAGCAGTTGGCCCAGTTGCGTAAGGTGCTTGATTACACCTTCCGTAACATTGTCGTGACTGAAAAAGATGCTGTCAATACAGAAAGTAATAATCAAATCTTGGTAGAGAATTTTATCTCAGCCAAGAAAGTTGAAGGATGTTCTCCTAATTCAATCGCCTATTATCGCAGTACTATAAATAATGCATTGATTAAGCTGGGCAAAGAGGTAATCCATATCACAACTGACGATTTACGACATTACTTAAATACATATCAAAGCGAAAGTGGCGCGAGCAAAGTAACGGTAGATAATATCCGACGAATACTATCCAGTTTCTTTTCTTGGTTAGAAGAAGAAAACTATATAGTAAAGAGTCCTGTACGAAGAATCCATAAAGTAAAGGTAGGTAAAACCGTAAAGGAAACATATACTGATGAATCTCTTGAATTGATGCGAGACCATTGTTCAAATCCACGTGATTTGGCATTGATAGATTTATTGGCATCAACAGGAATGCGTGTTGGAGAATTGGTTAAGCTCAATCGCTCAGATATTGACTACCACAATAGGGAATGTATTGTTACCGGCAAAGGTGATAAGCAGCGTAAGGTGTCTTTCGATGCTCGTACAAAGATTCATTTGCAGAAATATATCAATAGTCGTACAGATAGCAATGAAGCGTTGTTTGTATCACTCCTGGCTCCTTATGAAAGATTGCAGATTAGCGGTGTGGAGATTAGACTGCGTCAGATGGGGAAAGATTTGAATATACCCAAGGTGCATCCACACAAGTTTCGTCGCACATTAGCAACAATGGCAATAGATAAGGGCATGCCTATAGAGCAAGTCCAACACCTGCTTGGTCATCAGAGTCTCGATACGACGTTGCAATATGCAATGGTTAATCAGAATAATGTTAAATTGTCTCATCATAAATTCATTGGTTAGTATGTCGCAATTTATCGAGATATTTTATGGCATGGAAACTACTCCTGTAAAAGATTATATTGATGATTCTTTTCCTGGTGAATGGGGTACTGAAGATAAGGATGGTAATGGAGTAAAGGTTATACGTACTACAAACTTCACAAACTCAGGAAAGCTGAATCTTGCAGATGTTGTTACCCGCAGCATTGAAGATAGGAAGGTAGTTAGAAAGCAAATTAAAAAGTACGATACCATACTTGAAAGATCAGGTGGAACTGCTGATAATCCGGTGGGTAGAGTTGTGCTATTTGAAGAAGATAACTTGTTTTTGTGCAATAACTTCACGCAGGTTTTGAGATTCAAAGACGTTGATCCAAGGTTTGCATTCTATGCATTATACTACTTCTATCAGACAAATAGAACTGCAATCAGAAGCATGGGAAGCAAGACGACAGGAATTCAGAATCTCAACATGAGTAAATATTTGGAAATCGGCATTCCAAATGCATCAGATGAGGATCAGAAAGCGTTTGTTACAATTGCAGAACAAGCCGATAAATCAGAATATTACAATTAGAAACAAAAATATAATAACATATGGCATACTTTAACGAAGAAAATACGGTTGAGCAAATGCTCATTAATGCGGCAGGACAATGCGGTTGGATATATGTGGAACCGCAGTTTGTTCCGAGACTTCCTGATGAAGTTCTTGTTGTAGAATGGCTCATGGAGGCATTGTTGGCATTGAATCCTATTACTGCTGAACAAGCAGAACAGGTTATATATAAACTTCGAGCTTGTATTACAAGTGGAGGAGCTTCTGATGAACTAATTACAGCCAATGATAAGTTCCGCAAGTTGCTGTTTGAAGAGAACTCATACCCATTTGGGGACAATGGCGATAATATCAACATTCGTTTCTTTGCAGGCAAGGATGATGAATATAAGAATCGTTGCATAGTGACTAATCAGTGGGAGTATCCGAGAAAGAGTAAGGAGGGAGGCAAGCGTTTAGACCTTGTATATGTTATCAATGGTATACCTATGGTTATCGGTGAAGCAAAGACTCCTGTTAAGGCGTCTGTAACATGGGCTGATGGTGCTACTGATATTATGCATTACCAGAAGAGTATCCCTGAAATGTTTGTTCCGAATATTCTAACCTTTGCAAGCGAAGGAAGAGAATTACAGTATGCAGGTATCGGATGTCCTATTGACAAATGGGGTCCTTGGTTTGCTGATGAGGAGCGTAAGCATGGTACATTGGAAGATGTTGAGCATAACTATGTATCATTGATGACTCCTGAAAGACTATTGGATATATATCGCTTCTATTCTGTTTTTACAGGAACCTCAGGAGGTAGGAAAATTAAAATTGTATGTCGTTACCAACAATATTTGGGTGGCGAAGCTATTGTTCAACGTGTTTTGTCAACATATACAAAGGGCTCTGGTCCTCGTAAAGGTTTGATTTGGCATTTCCAGGGTTCTGGTAAGTCGTGGTTGATGGTATTTGCGGCTCAAAAACTTCGTCGTCAGGAAGTGCTAAAAGCACCAACAGTTGTGATTGTGGACGATAGAATTGATTTGGAAGACCAAATTACCGGCGATTTCACACGTGCAGAAATACCTAACATTGATAGCATATCATCCAAACAAGAACTGGAGGAAAAGATCCATCAAAGAAAGATTTTGATTACCACTATCTTTAAGTTCGGTGATTTGAATGATGGTGAGGTAATTGATGAACGTGACAATATCATCCTCTTGATGGACGAAGCTCATAGAACCCAAGAAGGAGATTTGGGTAAAAAGATGCGCACAGCATTGCCAAATGCGTTCTTCTTTGGATTAACAGGTACGCCAATCAACCGTAATGACCATAATACATTTGCATGTTTTGGAGCCGAGGAGGATAAATACGGATACATATCAAAATATACATTCCAAAACTCAGTAGCAGATGGGGCCACTCTTGAACTTAATTTCAAGACTGTTCCAGTCGAAATGCATTTGGACGATGCTAAGTTGCAAAAGGAGTTTGATGAGCTTACCGACCAAATTAGCGAGGAAGACAAGAACGAATTGGTAAGAAGAACAAGCGTTGATGCATTCTTTACCGCTGAAAAAAGAATCAATGACGTTTGTAAGTATATTGTCTCTCATTTCAGAGAGTATGTGAAGCCAACAGGCATGAAAGCTCAGGTTGTTGTTTACAATAGAGAATGTTGCGTCAAGTATAAAAAGGCTTTGGATGCTCTTCTTGGCACAGATGACCAAACAACAATTGTAATGCATACTGCTGGAGATAAAGCAGATGAATATAAGGCGTATAAGCGTAGTCGCGATGAGGAAAAGAAATTGCTTGACCAGTTCAGAGACCCATTGTCTCCGCTGAAATTTGTCATCGTGACAAGTAAACTGTTAACTGGCTTTGACGCACCTATACTCCAGTGTATGTATTTGGACAAACCAATGAAGAATCATACTTTGTTGCAGGCCATTTGCAGAACCAATCGTACCTACAATGAAAATAAGAAATGTGGGTTGATTGTTGATTTTGTTGGTGTATTTGAGGATGTTGCTAAGAGTCTTGCTTTTGATGAAGAGACGGTTAAGACCATTGTTCAGAATATCGATGAAATCAAAAGTCTTATACCTACATTCATGCAACAATGTATTGAGTTCTTCCCTGGCGTAGATAGAACTATTGGTGGATGGGAGGGGCTTACTGCTGCTCAACAATGCTTAAAAGATGATGGTGTGAAGACAAACTTTGGACGCCACTTTGCCCGCCTCAATAAAGCGTGGGAGATAGTTTCTCCCGATGCTTGTTTGGCCGAATTCCAAAATGATTATACTTGGTTGGCTCAGGTGTATCAAAGTGTACGTCCTGTAAGTGGTGGTAATCTTATCTGGACTTTGCTTGGAGCTAAGACCATTGAGATTATACATCGCAACATTGAAACTATTGACATTGGTACTCCACTAGAGGATTTGGTAGTTGATGCCGATGTGATAGATGCAGTCCTTGAAGATGAAAAAGCACGTGAGAAGAAGATTGTTGAAGTAGAGAAAATGCTTCGATTGAGATTGGGCGAGCATAAAGGTGATCCTAACTTCAAGAAATTTGCAGAAAAATTGGATGAACTACGTGAACGAATGGAACAAAATCTAATCAGTAGTATTGATTTCTTGAAACAACTTCTTGCATTAGCAAAAGACTTGCTTGAAGAAGAAAAGAAAAAGGATGAGTCCCAGGATAAAAGAGCAAAAGCTCGTGCTGCCTTAACAGACCTTTTCCAAAGTATTAAGACTGAAGAAACCCCAATTATCGTTGAGCAAGTTGTAAATGATATAGATAATGAGGTGGTTAACATTGTACGTCAATTTAATGATGCATTCCAAAGTGTTACAGCCCGTAGAGAAATTAAAAAGAAACTACGCGCTATCCTTTGGGTTAAGTATCAGATAAAAGACAATGATGTATTTGAACGTGCATACCAATATATTGAGATGTACTATTAGTATTTTGTTCATTCTGTTGTACAATGGCACAATACAAGCAATCTGAAATCACAAATGTATTTTGGGCATCGAACGATGGCTTCAAAGGTGGACGTGACCCATTGGGAATCCAGAACAGTTCAATTGCAACCTATAGCAAATTGTTACCTGGGCTCACCAATCTAACCCGTCACATCCGCTATTACAGCCTTTATTGTTGGCTACTTAGTGAATATGACAAATTTGAAGTTGCTGGTCAAACATCTCTGCATCAATATAATTTTATACGTCGTGCAGAGTTGGCAATGGCACTAATTATGAAGGAACAAAATGTTGGTTCTGTGGTTGGAGCTTTGTTTGTTTCACAAGGTAGATATAAGCAAATAGAGGATGGTATTTATGATATTGCAGATGGTGCTGATTATGAATCTAAAGATAAGTACTGGACATTCAAAAGTGGAGCTTTTGGCCAGTACTATCTTGGTTCTCTTATTTATTATGAACTTGTAAAAATTGAAGAAGGCAGATTCTATCTTCGTAACAAAGGAAAAGAGCTAGCTGATGCTGTCAGAAATAGTATTGATGAAAACATCCGGAAATTATTTCTTAAATGTATTCTGGATGGAAGTCTTAAAGAAGAAGCAATAGAAGACTTACAATCTTTAGCTATACATCGCATAAATGTAGGCTCTGAGGAATGGCTGTTCTTGAATAATTTGCTTACGAAAAGTGACGAGGACTCTTCCTTGCGAAGAGAAACAATCTTTTTGCTCCTAAATGATATTTCAAAAGGCGTAGAGATTCAAGAGTTTGTAAAGAATCGTTTTTTGCATATAACTGAAGACGGTAATTTGCATGCCGCATTTGGGTGGTATTTCTATTATTTATGTGAAGGTCTACATTATTGTATTGACTTGTTCTTCTGCTTAATACTTTACAAAATTCATGAATTGCACAATCCTCCAATTGCACTACTTTCTCAAGATATTAAACAATCTTTATTGTCGGTTATAGAGAAAGAGATGAATTATAACTCTCTTGACGAATGGAGGAAAAATGTGAGTGATAATATAAATATAATCTATGATGAGTTAAGGGATTACGTCAGCAAACAAGATTATATTTCTGCAGCAGTACATGCGATAAGACTCCTGTTGAGACTTTATACTGAATTTGAGAATAACTCAAAAGAAATAGAGGAGTTTGAGAAAAAAAATGATTTGAAACGTCAGCGAGGCATACTCAGTGAAGGGTTAAGATCTTATATGGAGCGTTACCTGTCATTCTCTATATCTAGCTTTATAGAATCTCTGATAGTACAAATAATGCAGGAACATACTGTGGTTGCTATTGCTAAAATGGGAAAGAATAATTCAGACCTAAGAAAATTTATTCTTGAGGATGGACGGATTGTTCTAGTAGAGCAACGGTATCCCGTTGAAACATCGCCGCGTATTAATTCTCTATTTAATTTTTTACAAGACATGGGTTATCTTGATGAAGATAATACACTAACTGAGATAGCATCACAATTCATTGAGAATTATGGAAAAGAATGAGCATGCAATATTATTGGATATTCCTAGCGGCGGCAAAAATGGCAAATATCATTCAGCTGTATTGACTACTTATGCCATAGATTTGATACATTTCGATAATCAATTATTGAACATGCTTCATCGTAAGCAAGTATGTAGCATAAATGTGTTTGCCGATACCAATCAAATGGATAAATCTATGGAATATGTATCTCCTATTTATATTAGACATATTGGTAAGGAGTACTCCATTACATCTATAAGTGCTGTCGGAGCTTTTCATCCTAAGATTAATTTCTTTGTAGGAGATGACGCTGTATTGGTTGTGTTTGGTACTGGTAATCTAACAGTTACAGGACATGGAAAAAATCATGAGGCATTTACAGGTTTTATGATAGATGAGACTGATACGACGCATCGTCCTCTCATTGAAGAATGTTGGCAGTATCTCTGCCGATTTACAAAGCAATGTAACGACTATGATCATAATAGAATTCTTCGTGAGATTCCTGAAAATTGTACATTTTTAGATTCCTCTTTCAATATTGTGCCTCATAGTATGTGCAAGGTACAAGAAGGGTTAAATGCTGCTTTACTGTATAATGATTCTCAGTCTGGGATTTTACAACAAATTTCAAATTTAGTGCCATTAAATGAGGTGCAGACTATAACACTTCTCAGTCCATATTTTGATGAATATGGAGAATCATTGATTACATTATCCCAACTTTGTCCGAACTCAACGGTGAATGTTTTGATTCACCAAGATTGTGCTTTGCCACCAAGCGGAATGCTTCCAAATAGCAGTATTCATTTTTATGATTTCAGCGAAACAAAAAGGGGTAAAATAGCTTTTAAAACATATGAACGTCAATTGCATGCAAAGGTTTTGCACTTTAAGACTAATGATGCTGAATATTGTATGGTTGGCAGTGCAAATGCAACATTAGCCGGACTTGGAACAATAACTCACAGAGGCATAAATGAAGAGTTTGGAGTCTTGTATCATTCGACAAAGCAAGATTTTCTATCTACACTTGGTCTGAAAACCAAGAAAAGAATAGATGTGCCAACTAATAGATCCAAACATTCTAATGAAGCTCCTTCTGAAACTGGAAGACGATTAAGACTATTATCCGCTTATTACGAATCAGGTAAATTAAATGTCTATAGCAATGAGGAGATTCCTGATGGAGTACTACTGTCTATCGACAATGGAATTGAGACTCTTGTAAGTGAACTTAAACATGATAAAGGCAATAGATATAGTACTGATATAAAGTTAGCAAAAACTCAATATACATGTTATTTAGTGGATAAAGACAAGAAATCTATATCTAATAAGCTGTTCGTCAATTGGACTGAGTTCTTAGCCACAACAAATCCGTCGAAAATGAGTCGTAATCTTAATAGATTCATTTCTCGTATTGAGAATGAAGGATATGATGGTATGGAGGTTGCTGATATGCTATCTGATGTAATGTGGGACTTAGTTAATGATGCTGGTGAAAAAGTTTCTCCAAAGATTAAAGTTTCATCAGAAGATAAAAGGCAATCTGATTTATCTTTGCCCGAAATAAAATACAATTCGGAATATGACAATGACGATGCAAAAAGTAGCAGGATTTTCCAAATAGATCGTACATCAAGACTGATTGAATGTATTGAGGAGAGTATTAAAAAAAAGATTCGTTCGATAGATGATGCGATCATTGATGAAGAGGAAGAAGGCTCGGCAGAAACAAGCAATAATAGAGAAATAGAAGAACAGGAGGATATCTTCCTCAGCAAGCAACTGTTAAAAGGTTATGGTGAATTATCAACATCTTTGTTAATGAAATATCAGAAGATGATAAGTAAGCGATACGAGCAGGTAAAAGCTACAGGTGATGGCGTTATAACTAGAGATGACTTAAACTTCTTTTCTCTGTCTATGTTTGCTGCAATGGAGATATGTTATCTTAATAAATTTCGTTATAAATTTGACCAAATACCCTATTCATCAAGAAACTTTTCTCAGAAACAGTTTTATGATAGTTTGGAAAGGAGCATAAGTAACGTTGGTCTTGACTCATTGGAAAAATTTGTAAAGTTTTGCAATACAATGAAACTTCCAGCACAAAGAGATGAGAATTTCAATAAAGTTTCGTCTCGTTCTATGAAATATGCAATATTATATGGGACCTTATTTAATAGACTTTCTCACATTGAAACTATACGCATATTGGGTAAACGCTTGCAAAAAGCAGTAGATAGCCTGGCTGTGCTATTCGGTAAACCTTCGTTTGAAACTCTGACAAAAGAGCTTGAACCTTTATCAGAAAGGTATGACTATGTATTTCGCATGAATCATGTTGAAAATATGATTAGAAGTCTTAGCTGATAATTTCGTTCGTTAGAACGAACAAACTACTATTAAATAAGGGAAAGAAAAAAACATGGGCAATGATTTTTCCTTGTGTATAGCAAAAAGTTGTGCTTGTTTTCATTTGTTTGTCAAAAAACACATATCTTTGCCATTGATAGCCTCAGATGGTGTGGTTTGTTTGGCTAAAAATCATTCTTTGAAATATAATTGATTGATAATCAAATGAGACACAACTCTTTAATGAAGATGAATATTGAGTTTCCTCAAGCTGCATGAAAGACACCCCGGTACGGTCTGAAAACCGTACCGGGGTGTCTGATTGTTCGGAAACGAACAGCCTTTCAGAGCCGCAGCGTGCGGAACCACGTCTGAATATCCTCTTGCAAAGTGCTCCTGTAAGATCGCCGCACGGATTCGAAACATTCCCACTGCTGCATAAAAACTTCCGCATCGGGTTCGACCGCCTGTCTCTTTACAGGAGTTTCGCATCCAACAATTCCCCTGCGGGTATCTCCACCGTCTGATGGCGGGCTCCGTTTTTCTCGACGATTTCCAGCAAAAGCACCTTGTCGTCGGGGATCGTAAGCTTGGGCAGCGCGAATACCGTCCGCTGACGCTGGTGCCCCCTTACAACTGCCGGATCGTTGCATACGCGCAGGATTTCGAGCGATGTCTGCTGTTGTGCCGTACGCTTGGCGAGTTTGCGATCCGCTACGATGAACCGCCGCGCATCCACCTCGAAGGAGATGTTCGTGTCGTTCGAGATGCAGGTGTGAATGTATATCACGTCATTGAACACGTAAATCCCCAACACTTCGACTTCAATG
>ERZ773237.3029-NODE-3029-length-10278-cov-16.544948_pt1 | contig 10278 bp, 9 predicted proteins | sample MGYA00580990_ERZ773237 | MGnify/ENA primary metagenome ERZ773237 (study PRJEB29015, sample SAMEA2737749) | human gut metagenome | biome: human gut; feature: human-associated habitat; material: faeces | place: China | collected 2012 ...
CGGTGTTCTTCAAGGTGAACACCCTCGGAGAAGAATCTTTTCTGGACGATGTAAAAGACCTGCTGGAGGAAATTTTGGAGGAGTAATATGTTTTTTGGCTGGTTTAACACTGTGTTCAGCATAGTATTCCCACTTATCTTTTTCGGATTGATGTGTCTATTTATTTTTACGCTGATTTCAAATCTTCGCACATGGAACAAAAACAATCACTCACCCCGTCTATCTGTTCCAGCAGCAGTGGTAGCAAAGCGAACTGATATTTCGCATTCCGACGCTGCAAACGCTGGGGATTTGTCTGGTGCACATGGATATAGAACCAGCACCTACACTTCCTATTATGTGACCTTTCAGGTAGAAAGCGGAGACCGGATGGAATTTGAAGTGGACGGAAGCGATTATGGTCTGCTCGTGCAGGGCGACATCGGAAAACTGAGTTTTCAGGGCACCCGCTATCTTGGGTTTGAGCGGAGCTAAGTGTTTCTTACATTATATAGTATGGAGTGCTGTATGAACAATCTGTTTATCCAAGGGCTGACCATCGACTGGAACAGAGTTCGCCCATACAATTATGTTCGTCAGATTCCTGCCATCAGTGGAATCGACACTTTTACATTCCATAAGCCCATTACGTTCTTTGTTGGCGAAAATGGAAGTGGAAAATCTACGCTTCTGGAAGCAATCGCTGTTGCTTACGGCTTCAACGCAGAGGGTGGAACGAAGAATTATTCGTTTTCCACATACAACTCCCATTCGGAACTATGTGAGGCTATGACGATTTCCAAGGGGTATCGCAGACCAAAGTTCGGGTATTTTCTCCGAGCAGAGAGTTTCTATAATGTAGCCACCAAGGAAATCGACTATTCCGATGACGATCATCCCTCCAAAGGCTATCACCAAAAATCACACGGTGAAAGTTTCCTCGCCATTGCGCAGGACTACATGGATGCAGATGGAGTCTATATTTTTGACGAGCCGGAAGCTGCGCTATCCCCGCAGAGGCAGCTCACGTTACTGATCAACATTTATCGGTGTGCCCAAGAAGGGGCGCAATTCATTATCGTATCACATTCACCCATTCTCCTCGGAATGCCTGATGCTGAGATTTTTAGCTTCGACAATGGCACGATTCATCCTTGTCAGTATGAAGATACGGACAGCTACGTTATCACCAAAACATTTGTAAATAATCGGCAGCATTTTTTGAACCAGCTTCTGAATGAAGAAACGTAATGCCTGGAAAGGACATTCCATATGAGTGATTCTACATTGAAAGAACTTTGGCAGCAGGTTGCAGAAAAGAAGAACTGTGAAGCAAAGCAGAAAGAACTGACCGCCCAGAGAGATACGCTTGCTGATCGTCTGAAAAAGCTGGAAAAATCCAAGCTGGCGGAACAGGCTGACGTGGACCGTCTGGAGGGACACAGCCTTGCCACATTTTTCTATCAGGTCATCGGAAAGATGGATGAGAAGCTGGACAAGGAACGGCAAGAAGCCTATGCAGCCCGTGTCAAGTACGATGTGGCTCTCCATGACCTTTCTTCCGTTGATGCCGACTTGGAGCAGATTCAAAATAGATTGGCACGGCTGTCCGATTGCGAAAGGCAGTATCAAGCTGCTCTTTCCGAAAAAATCAAAAGCATCAAAGCATCTGCCCACCCTGCCGCACAGCAGGTTGCGGAAAGCGAAAGCCGTATTGCCGCGCTGAAAGTCCAAAAACGGGAGCTGCTGGAGGCCATCAACGCCGGAAAGACCGCCCTGCATACGGTCAATGAAGTTCTGGAAACCCTCGACAATGCCGAGGGCTGGAGTACATGGGACGTAATGGGCGGCGGTTTGATGGCCGATCTTGCCAAGTATGAGGAACTGGACGATGCACAGGAACAAATCGAACAGCTCCAAGTGGAACTGCGGCGGTTCAAAACTGAACTTGCCGATGTTGAAATCACCGCAGACCTTCAGGTTACGGTGGACAGCTTTTTGAAATTTGCGGATTTCTTCTTTGACGGCCTCTTTGCAGACTGGGCAGTTCTGGATCACATCAATCAGGCACAGAGCAGAGTGGAGAATACCAAAGGTCAAATCAAGCGAGTCCTCGCACTTCTGAAAAAGATGCGCGAAGATGTTGATGTCCAAATCGCTGACGAAAAAGAAAAGCAGGAGCAGCTTGCGGTGGAAACTGAGCTGTAGGGTTGGAGAGATTACTTTGTGTGCTCGGCGCAACTCGATCGTTTACCCGCCGAGAGAAAGCAACCGTGACCGCCTGTGCGGAATCATCGACACCCTCCTTGCAGAGCAGCCGAAGGACTTTGAAGTTTTTCTTCAAAAGCTGATACAGCAGGGCTACGAGGTGAAGCGTGGCAAGCACACGGCGGCGAAGGGCAAGGAGCAGAAGATCAGCAGTGCCGACGAACTGCGGGAACGAGCAACGGCGGCGACAGAACGCTATCATGCCATGGGCGATTCCATCAAGGCGGCGGAAACGAGGTTGGCCGAAATCGCCGTGCCGCGCTTCGCAAGTTGGTATCCTCCGTCTATCTGGAAAGCGATTTGAACCTTTCATTCGGAAAAAACGGAAAATTCTTATTTCAACTTGGGTATACTCCTGTTGTGTCCGACATGAAGAAAATCGTTCAGAAAACTGCCGCATTGTCTTTCCCAAAATGGGCGTTAGCCGTATGGGATATGGATACTGCAACATTATATATGGTCAAATACGACAGAAGTCATTGATTTTCTTTGTTTATCTGTGATACCATTCGTTACGAGACCAACGGCGTTGCTCTCTTCGCCTATGGTGGAGACTCCGGCACTCAAAGAAATTTTCCGAAAAACACAACGAGGTGACCATTTTTGAAACGTCGAACTTTTCTTGTCTGCACCGTTGCACTTTTTTGCGGTGCGCTTCTGGCAGGAGGCTGCACTCAAAAAACCTCTCAGCCCGTCCTTCAGCAAATCGAATACTCCAATTTGGCAGATTCGGATACACAAGCTCTTCTTTCCAAGCTTTTGCAGGATGCCGGCGTATCCGACCTACGGATACAGACCTTCTTTGATCATGTGCAAAAGTTCAACAATGCTGTGGACCCGGCATGGCTCACCACAGGGTTTGAAAATGCCACGCCTTCGGATCTGAAATACGATCCTTACTCCATGCAGGACGCATGGACAGAAAAATACGATACCTTCCCCGGCTGGAACTGTCGGATTACCGCTTGTGGGCTGTTCGGTGATTTTATCACTGTCACGGGCAAGGCAGACCTTGACTCAGCCGAGGACACCCTGTTTATGGACTATGAAACACTGGATTCTGATCCAGAATCCCTTTGCGGCGACGAACGGCAAAAGTTTGATGCGCTGTTCGCCCCGGTTAAAACCACTAATACGACCGATATTCCTACCCATTTGAAAACGATTCAGCAGGAATGGAAGAAACGCGGTCTCTCCTTCGTGGACGATGATAAGATCCGTCTTGTCTCCGTAGTCCTGCACGATCAGTTCTCTGAAACGGACAATTCTCTTATGATCGGTCATGTCGGCGTTATGATTCCCACATCGGATGCAGTATATTTCGTCGAAAAGGTCGCTTTTCAGGAGCCGTATCGCTTGTTGAAGTTCAAAAATCGAACCGAGTTGAGCGATTATCTGATGCTGAAATACGACAACTCGTGGGGACAGGATACCGCCCACACCTTTATTATGGAAAATTCAGACCTGATGGACGGCTGGCGCATTCTTGACGAACAGAAAGACGCAAGCTGAAAGTATATTATTCGCTGAGAGCCGTTCGGTCTGACAGGCCATTCGCCCTCTGATGCCAAAAGGACGCTGCAGCCTCTCACCCAGAGGTGGCAGCGTCCTTTTTTATATCGGAATGTTTGGTTCGCAGGGGAACTCCGGGCTTATGACAGGGTATGTATAATGTGCAGAGCCATATCAGCATTTTCTTTGTCCACAAACACCTCTGTGACATACCTCGGTTTTATGCCGAGAGTTCCAATTCTCGCTTGGTCAAATGTGTTATGCCGATTGACATCTTTGGATTTGCAATAGAATTTAATTCCAGCTGCCGCCAACGCATCCGTGATGCGATTGCATTGGTAAGGGTCAGAAACTGTTGCAACTAGCGATTTGAAAAAATGCTCTAACATAAAGAGACCTCCTTGTATACACTCTAATCTCGTACAAAGCCATCCGGCACATAATGGTCGCTGTATCCATTCGGGAGCTGTTCCAACGGTTCGCCGTCAACTTGATATGTCAGGTACATCTCAACAGGCAGGAACGTCTGAATCAAGGAATCTTTCTCATTTTTCAGTAGATTCTTCCAGATTCTTTCGGTACTGTGCCGGACTGACACCATACTCTTTCTTGAATACCCGGCTAAAATAGAGTGGGTTATCATACCCTACGATCTCTGCAATTTCTCCAATATTGTATTCGGTGTTCTCCAATAAGCTCTGGGCATTTACCATCCGAAGGGACAGGATGTATTGTGCAGGGCTTATTTTCATGTACAGCTTAAAATTACGGATAAACCAGTTCGTACTGATATGCAGCGATTCTGCGTAATCGTCCACACTGACCTTTGTATTATAATTCTCGTTAAAGTAGGCAACGGCGGCTTCGATTTCTTCCGGGATGCTTGTAGTTGTTTTCTCGCTTTCCTGCTGTTGCCTGCTTACTAAAAGCAGAATGATGTTGAAGAGAGAAGCAATATAGTCTTCATAGCCATATTCGCATTGTTGCAGTTCCCGGATGATCTTTCGGAACAGCATTTTGTAATCCGGCAGTGTGCCGCTGTAAAAAACGTGCTTGTCCAATGGTATTCCGTGATAGTTCAGGATGTTTTTGACATCGTATCCTGTAAAGTGAATCCAGAACACCTCTGGATGATCTTCTACATAGTAGACATACTTCTGGATTTCTTTCGGCTGATAAAGCACCATGTGTCCAGAAGTCACCACTTCCTCAACACCATCGAACCAGAAGTGTGCTTTACCAGATGCCACATAGAGGATTTGATAGTCTCTGCGACCCTTTGCCCAAAAAGTAGGCAGCTTAGGGCGTTTTTTCAAGCGATAAGTGCCGCAGCTGCCTACGACCAGCGGCTTTGAGTAGTCTTTGAAATCCAAACGGGAGTTGTTCAAATATCCTGAGTTGAAATACATCCCTGCGTCCTCCTCATCTTCAGAGATTTTACAGTGATTTGGGAAATGTTCTATCAAAAAATTACAAACTCTTTGATTTTGTGCATATTCTGTTCCATCTTGTCTATATCTTTTCGTTCCATTAGATTCTATAATATTTTCAGACGGAACGCAAGAGATTTGGGCAACTTGCGTAATGAGAATTCCAGTCTGAAGTGCGCAGCAGATTGGTCGCGCCCACACAAAACAAGCAAGATGGGAGAAAGCACAATGACTGAGAAACGTTATCTAAAGTGGTATAATAAAGTCGGCTATGGTTCAGGCGATATTGCGGGCAACGTGGTGTATGCGTTCCTGTCCTCCTTCGTCATGATCTATCTGACCAACACCGTTGGCCTGAACCCCGGTATTGTCGGCACTCTGATTGCAGTTTCCAAACTGCTGGACGGTGTGACGGACATTTTCTTTGGTTCTTTGATTGACAAAACGCATTCTAAGATGGGCAAAGCCCGTCCTTGGATGCTGTACGGCTACATTGGCTGTGCCATTACGCTGGTTGCAATTTTCGCCATCCCGACCAATCTGGGACAGTTTGCACAGTACGCATGGTTCCTGATCGCATATACTCTGCTGAACGCTGTATTCTACACTGCCAACAACATTGCTTACTCTGCACTGACTGCTCTCGTCACGAAGAACAGTGCCGAACAGGTCGAGATGGGTTCTTGGCGTTTCATGTTCGCCTTTGCCACCAGCCTGCTCATCCAGTCCATCACGCTGGGTGCTGTTACGGCATTGGGCGGTGGTGCTGCCGGTTGGCGCACTGTTGCAATCATCTACGCCATCATCGGTCTGCTTGTCAACACCCTCTCCGTTCTCTCCGTGAAGGAACTGCCGGAAGGCGAATTGGTGGATACCACCAACAAAAAGGAAATCGAGCAGGACGAAAAGTACAATCTGGTTCAGGCTGCAAAGCTGCTTGCTGGTAACAAATATTATATGATGATCTGCGTCACCTACATTTTGCAGCAGATCTACGGTGCCATGATCAGCATGGGCACCTACTATGCAACCTACATCCTTGGCAACCAGAATCTGTTCGGTGTATTCTCTTGGGCAATCAACATTCCTCTGATCATCGCACTGGTGTTCACCCCGACCTTGGTTGCAAAGTGGAATGGAATGTATAAGCTGAATGTAATGAGCTATACTCTGGCAACGATTTCTCGTGCACTGGTTGCTGTAGCTGGTTACATGGGCAGCGGCAATGTGACTTTGATGCTGCTCTTTACTGCAATCGCAGCTCTTGGTCAGGGTCCTTGGCAGGGCGATATGAACGCTGTGATTGCTGCTTGCTCTGAGTATACTTGGCTGACGAAGCATAAGCGCGTGGATGGCACGATGTACTCCTGCACTTCTCTCGGTGTGAAGCTGGGCGGCGGTCTGGGTACTGCCATCACCGGCTGGCTGCTGGCAGCAAGCCATTTTGACAGCGCTCTGACCGTTCAGCCGGATTCCTGCATCAATATGCTGAAGATTATGTATCTGGTGATTCCGTTCGCTCTGGATGCCATTATCACCTTCATTCTGTCTCATCTGAAAGTTGAAGAAGCAAATGAAAAACTGCGTGCAGCAGTCTGATAACAAGTCATTATCATTTCTCCTTCATCTGCTGTTCCCCGGAGGAATCCAGCGATTCCTCCGGGGAGGCTGGAGAAATATTATAAAATTATAAAAGGTAAATGAGGAAATACTATGGCTGCATTTGATTTTGCAAAAGTAAAAGACCCCACCTTTTTCAAGGAAAACGTGCTGAATGCTCATGCAAGTTTCCGTACTTACGCTTCCCGCGAAGAATATCGGACAGGCTCCTCTTCTTTGGCGCTGAAGCTGGACGGTATCTGGAAATTCGCCTACGCAAAGAACTACACCAGTGCCATCCCCGGCTTTGAAAAGACAGATTACGATTGCAGCGGCTGGGATGACATTCATGTTCCGGCACACATCCAGATGGAGGGCTACGACATTCCCCAGTACGCGAATATTCAGTATCCGTGGGATGGCCGTGAAGAAGTACAGCCGGGCGAGATCCCGCAGCGATTCAATCCGGTGGCAAGCTATGTAAAATACTTCGAGCTGCCGGAATCCATGCAGGGCAAACCCGTCCACATCGAGTTCGAGGGTGTGGAAAGCGGCATGGCTCTTTGGCTGAACGGGTCTTATGTGGGTTACACCGAGGACAGCTTCTCCGCACACGCATTCGATCTGACTCCCTATCTCCGGCCGGGCGTGAACAAACTTGCTGTGCAGGTGTTCAAGTGGACTTCCTCCAGCTGGTGCGAAGATCAGGACTTCTTCCGCTTCTCCGGCATCTTCCGCAGCGTGTGGCTGTACGCCATCCCCACCGTGCATCTGGAAGATATATCCGTCAAAACGCTGTTTGCCGGGGATGATTTTACTCATTCCACGCTGGAAGTTGCATTGCAGGTGGAGGGAAAGGGCGCGGCCCGTCTGACCCTGCGCCGCAGTGAACTGAAAGTGTTCTCCGAAAAAATCGCACTGAACGGCGGCTCTGCTCTGTTCAGCCATGCGGTGGAGAACCCCTACCTGTGGAGTGCAGAGGACCCGGCTCTGTATGAACTGGAAATCGAGCTGCTGGACGATGCAGGCCATCTGGTAGAGGTGACCGGGCAGAGAGTCGGTTTCCGCAAGTTCGAGTTGAAGAACAATCGGATGCTGCTCAACGGCAAGCGCATCGTGTTCAAGGGTGCCAACCGTCATGAGTTCAGCTCCATTACGGGTCGTGCTGTGGGCGTACACACCCATGAGGAACTGCTTCGGGATATCATCACCATGAAGCAGAACAACATCAATGCCATCCGTACCAGCCATTACCAGAATCAGGATGCACTGTACGACCTGTGCGACGAGTATGGTCTGTATCTGATTGCAGAGAACAATCTGGAATCCCATGGCACATGGGATATTCATCAGGCGGGCATTCGCGGCATCGAGGGCGTTTTGCCCAATGATAAGCCGGAGTGGAAAGCTGTCTTGTTTGACCGCATGAATTCCACTTACCAGCGTGACAAAAACCATCCTGCTGTTCTGATCTGGTCTCTGGGCAACGAATCGTTTGGCGGTGAGACCCTGCTCCAGATGGCAGAGATGGTCCGCCGCTTTGATGACACTCGTCTGGTGCATTACGAAGGTGTGGTCAATGATCCCCGCTTCCTCGAAACCACCGATATTGAGAGCCATATGTACAGCACTGTGAAGGACATTAAAGAGTATCTGGCACAGGGCGATAAGCGGCCTTATATCGAGTGCGAATATTCTCATGCTATGGGCAACTCCAACGGTGCTTTGCACAAGTACACGGAACTTGCCGACCAGAAGGACTGCGGCTATCAGGGCGGCTTTATCTGGGATTACATCGACCAGTCCATCTGGAAAAAAGACCGCTACGGCAAGTGGTTCCAAGCCTACGGCGGCGACTTCGGCGAGCGTCCTACCGACTATAATTTCAGCGGAAACGGCATTGCCTACGGTGGTGATCGTGCTCCTTCTCCCAAGATGCAGGAGGTCAAGTTCTGCTATCAGAACATCGCCATTTCCATCGACAACTCTGGCTTTGAAGTCTGGAACAAGAACCTGTTCACCTCTACGGATGCTTTCGACTGCGTTGCTCTGTTGCACCGTGATGGAAAGCTGTATCAGCAGCAGGAACTGACCAATATTGATGTTGCTCCCGAAGAGCGTTCCAGCTTCCCGCTGCCATTTATGGTTCCTGCGCTCCCCGGTGAATATGCAGTGACCATCAGCTTCCGTCTGAAGGAGGACACCAGCTGGGCAAAGAAAGGTCATGAAGTCGCCTTTGGACAGGGTGTGATCGCTGTGGTTCGTTCCATTCCCAGCAAGAAGGTCACGCCGTTTACCGTTACGCACGGTACACACAACATCGGTGTCCGGGGTGAGAATTTCGATGTTTTGTTCTCCGATCTGAATGGCGGCCTGACTTCCTACCGCTATGCCGGAAAAGAGATGATTCAGGAGATCCCCCGGCCCAACTTCTGGCGCGCTCCCACCGACAACGACTGCGGCAACAACATGGGCGGCGTTCGCGGTCAGTGGAAGCTGGCAAGCCTGTACGCTACCGCCAAGGGCATCGGCAAGGAGATCCCGTCTGTTCACGGCGGCACCATCCTCCAGAACCCCACCTGCGAGGTGGAAGCCGACAGCGTTGTCGTGACCTATCTCTATAACCTCCAGACCAGCCCCGCAGCAGAGTGCAGCCTGCAGTACCGTGTGTTCGGTGATGGCCGCATCCAGACCACCCTGCACTATGACCCGGTGGAAGGACTTGCAGCAATGCCGGAGTTCGGCGTACTGTTCAAGATCGACGCTGACTACGACACGGTGGAGTGGTACGGAAACGGCCCTGCGGAGACCTACTGGGATCGTCAGCATGGTGCAAAGCTGGGCATTTACCAGAACAAGGTCGCAGACAACATGGCACAGTACCTTGTGCCGCAGGAGTGCGGTGCAAAGACCGCTGTGCGCTGGGCAAAGGTAGTGGACCGCAAGGGTCGCGGGCTGCTGTTTACCGCAGATGCCGCAAAGCCCATGTTCTTCTCTGCGCTGCCCTACACTCCCCATGAAATGGAGAGTGCCAAGCATCCCTACGAGCTGCCCCCGGTGCATTACACGGTGATTCGTGCCATCGGCGAGCAGATGGGCGTCGGCGGTGATGACAGCTGGGGTGCCAATGTCCACCCGGAGTATATTCCTGATGTAACCAAGCCTGTGGAGTTCACCTTTACGTTCCGTGGCATCTGATGATTGCCCGCAAATGATGTGTTCTCTGTGAAAAAAGCGAAAGATCAGCCTGAATCTGAACCAGCCGAACTAGCATCCCTTGTTGGAGAGCGGATCAGAAAGATCCGCAAAGAAGAGGGGTTAAGCCTAGAGCTTTTTGCTTTAAGCCATCAATGAGCCACCAGCCGCAAGTGCAGGGCGGAAACTATCCGCGCCCCTGCGCCTGATAAAAATTGGAACTTTGATTTTCTCGCCCGACTTTGCCACGGTGGGACGATCAAAGGAGCGTGCGTTTGAACAAAAAGAAAAAGTC
>ERZ773237.3030-NODE-3030-length-10269-cov-2.626004_pt1 | contig 10269 bp, 10 predicted proteins | sample MGYA00580990_ERZ773237 | MGnify/ENA primary metagenome ERZ773237 (study PRJEB29015, sample SAMEA2737749) | human gut metagenome | biome: human gut; feature: human-associated habitat; material: faeces | place: China | collected 2012 ...
TCCCCGTAATCCAAAATCATGACAGAAAACAGGCATCATGAATAACGCACCAATCAATTCGATCAATAAAGTTCCTTTTAAAATAAAACTCATCAATCGAACGATCCCTCCTACTTTTGGTGCAGAGATCGCATTTTGCATCGTGCTTCGCTGCATAATCGATATTTTTCTTCCTGATAATATAAATACGGCTGTTGCTGTTGTTATAACTCCCAGACCTCCGATCTGTATCAGGAACATGATCACTGTCTGTCCAAAACCGGACCAGTAACTTCCAGTATCCAGAACTGCAAGCCCTGTCACACATACTGCAGAAGTTGACGTAAATAATGCTTTATGAAATGGTGTTATGATTCCCTGAACCGATGAAATTGGCAGCATCAGGATCAATGCTCCAAAAAGGATCACTCCTGCGAACCCTAATATGATCACCTGAAATGATGTTAAATGTCTTTTTTTATGAATCTTCCATGGCATATATGATCTTACCTCTTTTTCAAATTATTTTATGACCTTTTGATCTTATCATCATTATATCTTTTATGATAAAAAGATAGTGTAAGGATATGTTCTCTTGTATTAAGATTGTATAAAGAAAACCTCCGCCGCATCAAATTTATATTCGATGCGGCGGAGACCTGAAATATAATGATTATATTATTTAGTATTCCGTATCCGTGTCACTACCGGACATTGTATCGTCTTCATCGTCTGACGCTGATTCATCATCTGCTTTATCTTTTGGTTCTTTTTCATATTCTTCCGGAGAAAGAATATCGGTCAGCTCGTAGAGCGTGTAGCCCTCAACAGTTCCAAGCTTAGTCATGCCGCGGCGGTAGTAAGGCTCAATGGAATCGTAGGTTTCATCGGTGCATACAATAATAACCTTATCAAACGTTTCCATAGGGTCATAGTAAGTGCGGCTTGCGCCCCAGCCAAGAAATGAACCTACGGAAATTCCGTCAATGATATTCAGACGATTTTCCAGAAGCCGTGCGATACGGGCAACTTCGATAATTTCCGAATCGCTGTCACCGATAAAATATACTAAATCACAGTCGGAATGCTCCTGTACATAACCGGTAATTGCGGTACTGGTTTCGTAATTGTTGCGGCTTGTATAATAGTAGTAAAAAACGATGTTGCACAACAGCCAGATGATTGCAATCAAAGCCATGGCAGAAGTAAAAGTCAGCGGATTCGGGTGGGCTTTAAGCCATGCCACCAGACCGCCGATGCCGATACCGACAACCAGAAATCCGGATACCACAGGAATTAAGTGGTATCTAAATTCAAAGGTTTCAGAGCCGTAAGTCGTATCGGTTAAAATCAATACGGCAAGATTGACGGCAATAATACAGCATACCATGCCGGCAACCGTCTGTACCGGGGAATCTGTCTGACCGTTTTTTAACAAGCCAGACAGCGGGCGGACAGATTTTATCGTTGCAATCAGAATAATGACAAACAGCAAAAAAGCCGCCATATGTGACAGATAATGGATACCAAAGGCTGATGTTACGACAATCTTCTGATTTGGCAGTGCGCCGAACAGCTCTGCAATGCCGACAATACATTTTGCAAAATTATTGACAAAATTTTCTGCCGTGGTAAGCACCATTTCATTTGTAAAAATGTCAGCACCGTAAATTTTTGCACTGGCATAGCCCAGTCCGTAAATGACAAGGCTTGCGGAAAGCAGAAGCGTGTTTTTGCTCAAAAAATTTTTGAAACTGCCACTGCAGATGACTGTAAACAATTCATATAAAATGATTGGAAACAGACCGCAAATCAACAGGTACAGACCGCAGGAGAGTGCAGTCAGATACACAGCAGCAAAATAAGTAATCAAAATATGAAGATATCTGCGGACCGGTATCTCAAGCCTGATTTTTAAAAGAATGTCAATCAGCATAATCGGAATCAGCACTTTAATGATGTAATAGGCGGCCCCCGTAAACATCATCGGCATATATCCGAGCGGTTCCAAAGAATACGGTGTCAGCAGAAGTACATAAATAATCATGCGTACCAGCTTCGGCAGCTGTAACATTTTAAAAATATCCCTGAAAATGTAAATGTAGAGCAAAACACCCAGACAGTCAGCAATGCCGTAGGCTAAAAAAATGTTGTGGGTAATCCCGTAAAAAATACTCGCGGGAATAATCACGGAATCGAGTCCAAGTGTAGACTGGTAATCCCAGTGTTTTAAAAAAATGCTTTTCTGATTCCAGATTTCCATTGCCTGCGCCATGGCGGCGGAGGAATCAAAGCCTGCTTCATATTTTAAATGGGTCAGGTTAAAAACAAAAATTAACAGCAGCTGTGCAATGACAAAAATTTCAAAAAAGACAATCCACGGACCGGAGTCTTTGATTTTAGCAATCCATGTTTTCATATAGTCCCTCATGATAAGTGTACCAGTGTTCCGCCCTTGACTTCTACGATTTGTGTGTTGTTAATGCACAGCCATGCAGAAGCAGCGGACGGATTGTATACAAAGCTGTTGTCTGCGGCAAACTGCAGACGGTCAAAGACTTTGTTGTAATCGACGATTTCAATATTGGTAGCATACCAGATGTCATTGTGGCCGCCCATCATTTCCGCAAATTCTTCCATGATTTCCCAGTTGTTGTTACGGGTAAATTCAAAACTGTGTCCCCATACATACATCATATAGAGATACTGTTTCTTTTTTAACGAAAGAAATGCCTTGCCGAATTCTACCAGATGATGGTTGTGGTGGCAGGTCGGAAGCCACTGCATATAATTTTCAGGCATGCCAAAACCGGTTTCATCGCCTAAAAGAATCGGTCCTTCAGCTTCTTTAGCACCTTTTTGTGCCGCATAGACAGCTGCATATTTATCGGCGGCAACACGACCGTATTCCATGCCGAGGCTGTTTGCGATACGGCAGACTTTTTCATTGCTTGAACCGTTCGGATAAGCTATGCCGCGGATTGGATAACCCATGATTTTTTCAAGTTCCATGCGGTCATTTAAGATTTCATAGACAATTTCATTGTCAGGGCATCTAGCGATTGTCGGGTGGGTGCAGGTATGCACAGCAACCTCATGTCCGGCATATAAATCCTTCCATTCGTCTTTCGGGATACGGATATCCGGCTGGTCAATGCCGGTGTTTAAGTTAAAGGTACCACGCAGACCGTTTTTGTTAAAAATCTCAACAAGACGTCTGTCCTCTAGTTTGCCGTCATCATAGCTGAATGTAAGTACTTTGTGCTTTCCACCCGGAAATGCTTTATAAATCTTATTCATCGTAACATTATCACCTTTCTTTAAAAACTGTAAACTTCATACAGTATAGCGCAAAACCTGTTATTTGTCGATAAAACAAAACGATTTTATCACCTGATTGAGAAAATATAAGTAATCGGTGCGGCGGATACAGGCATCGGCATAGACAGGTGTAGAAAATAAAAGCGCATCATTGACGTAGACACAGACAGAACCGACAATATCACCGGTAAAGACAGGGGCGGCAATGTTGTCCGGTGTATTAATAACAACGTTGACAAGGTCTTCTTTACGCAGCAGCAGACGGCAGGTATCGTGAATGGAAACCGGCAGTTCCTTTTCCAGCCCGTCGGTAACGGTGATGCTTTTCAGAGGAAAGTTTTTATCAATAATTTCTTCATAATTAAAATGTTCTTTTCCCCAGTTTAACAGTGTGCGGCAGTCCTGCCACTTGTAGGTTTTTGAAGGCGGCCAGCCGCAGGCAAGCAGTGCTGCGATAAAGGTTTTGCCGTCATACCGGCAGGCGCAGACATAGCAGTAGCCGGCATTTCCGGTAAATCCGGTTTTTCCGGAGAACACGCCGTCATACATATTTAAAAAGGCATTGGCATTGGAAACACTATAAGAACCAAACTGATGTTCTTTTGCCTGGGTAATCGCCAGGAACTCTTCATTCTGTATGCAGTAGGACATGATAACGGCAAGTTCTTTTGCCGTTGTGACATGTTCCCCGGTTTCATCAGAGGCATCCAGTCCGTTTGGCGTAATAAAATGAGTCTGTGTACAGCCAAGAGATACGGCTTTTTCATTCATCAGCCCTGTAAACACGGAAACGAGGATTTTGCTTTGCTCGGTTGTGATATTTTGCAGAAAAGAAGTGTCAAATCCGGAAGGAAAAGAAACAAAGGAGAGGTCTTTTCCGGAAAGTACGTCATACGTATCGGGATAAATGCCGGACTGAACCTGATAAATATAGTAACAGGCAGTATTTTCTGCAATAATAACTGCCGAATCATTGTGGGATTTTAACATCAGCGAATAGAGCAGATCATTTAAGGTAAACGTTTCTCCTTTCTTTGCATTTAACTGGACGTCGGGCATGGAAGCGGCATAGGCGCTTGTGGTGCAGGTCATTTCCTTTAAACCGTATTCTAAGGCAATGACACAGCTCATAATCTTTGTGGTGCTTGCCATGGGGGCAGGGGTGTCTTCATTCTTTCCATATAAAACGCGTCCCGAATCGCCGTCTAACAATACGGCATATTTTGCATGCAGCTGCAAATCGTCTTCGGCGGCAGAAACACGGACACGGGACGGCAGGAGTGCCGTAATGGAATATGTAAGGGTTGTCAGAAAAAGCACGAGGCAGAGCCATTTTTTCATAGTGCGCTAAAACCTATCTTTTTTAATTAGATTTATGATAAGAATGTGCGAAAAATGCCACCAAAGAAAAGTGGCAAATGCCACAAAAAATAAATGGCAAATGCCACAAAAAATAAGTGGCATATCACAAAAGCTGTCCACATATATTGGGATAAACCAAAAAGAAACAGGACGGGTGTCTGTAGAATGGAGGGAAAATGACGGACAGATTAAAAGAAATTGAAAATTTACTGCCGGACAGGCTGAAAAACAGCCTGTTTTCAGGGATGTTTGGTTTCCGGGTTACCTATGACGGGCTGGAAGAAATCCGTCTGCGGTGTGCACAGCCGGCAGAAATCCGGTTTAAGGGAAAGGATTACCGGACAGACAAAGTAATTATAGCGCAGCAGGATATCCGGCAGTGTCTGGAATATATGAGCCATTATTCCCTCTATGCGTTTCAGGAGGAAATCAGGCAGGGGTATCTGACCGTGCGGGGCGGACACCGGATTGGTGTACTGGGGCGTGCTGTGCTGGAAAATGGTATCGTTACCGGACAGACGTCCCTGTCATTTTTAAATATCCGGGTGGCACATGAAAAAATCGGCTGTGCAGATGCGGTTATGGATTTTGTATGCAAAGACGGAATTCTGAAACATACGCTGATTATTTCGCCGCCCTGCTGCGGCAAGACTACACTTTTGCGGGACATTGTAAGACAGCTTTCACAGGGCAGTGTGATGCCTGCAAAAAAGGTGTGCGTTGTCGATGAACGTTCTGAAATTGCCGCCTGTGTGGACGGGATTCCGCAGAATCATCTGGGAGAGCGTACCGATGTCATCGACTGCTGCCCGAAGGCAGAAGGGATGCTGATGGTAATCCGGGCGATGTCGCCGGATATTGTGGCAGTCGATGAGATTGGCGGAAAAAAAGACATAGAAGCCATTGAGTCAGTAATACACTGCGGCTGTATCGTGATTGGTACGGTGCATGGGGCAGATGTTAAAGAACTGTATCAGAAACCGGAACTGGGTGCGCTGCTAAAACGCGGGGTATTTGGCAGATTGATTGTATTATCCGGCAAAAATGGTGCGGGAACAGTACAGGAATGTCTGGAATTATAAAGGAGGAGTGAGCGATGATAAAGTTATGCGGTGCAGTGTGCATTGTAGCTGGTACAACCTGTTACGGACTGTTTTATGCGTTTCAGAAAAAAAGCAGACTGTGGCGGTTAAAGCAGTTTAAGGAATCCCTGCTTTGCCTTAGCGGACAGCTGCGTGTGGCGAGAATGACCATGCCGCAGGCACTGGCACAAATCGGGCAGAAAAGCCGTTATGATTACCTTTCACAGTTTTACATCTTTGTATCGGAAAATCTGGAACAGCATACATACAGCGGATTCTGGGAAACGTGGGCAGCCGGTATTGACAGCTATGTCCGCGATATTTATCTGACAGAAAGTGACAGTGAAATTTTAAAAAATATCGGAAGTATTCCGCTTCATCTGGACATTCAGATGCAGCTTGCCTTTTTGGAAGAAAATATTTCGGAACTGGAGAATCTGATTGAAGAAACACAAAAAGATATCCGCGCCCGGTGCCGCATTTATCAGAGTGCCGGAGTTATAGCAGGACTTGTGATTGTATTAATTTTGATTTAAAGCATCAGACCGATAAGGGGGTGGTTATTTGGAGGTCAGCCTGATCTTTAAAATTGCGGCGGTCGGAATTCTGGTTTCTGTCATCAGTCAGATTTTAAAGCACAGTGGGAGGGAAGAACAGGCGTTCTTAACAAGTCTTGCGGGGCTTCTGCTGGTGTTGTACTGGATTGTGCCGTATATCAGCGATTTATTTGAAGCCATGAAAAAAATGTTTGAATTATAGGCGGGAGAGGCATGGAAGGAATCAAAGTGATTATGGCGGCGTTAGCAGGGGGGTTTCTGGCGGCGGGTTTTAAAAGCGTAAAAAGAGAAATGACGATGCTTGTCGCCGCCGGCGTATCGGTATTGATCCTGTTTTATATTCTGTCGGGACTTTCGGTAATCGTAGAGCAGTTGAAAATGCTACAGGGGTACATCGGAATCAGCGGAAAATATATCGGAATCCTCGTTAAAATGATAGGCATTTCCTATATGACACAGCTTGCTGCAGACATCTGCCGTGACAACGGCCAGACCGCAGTGGCGGGGCAACTGGAGGTGTTTTGCAAGATCACGATTGCCGCACTGGGTATGCCGGTGGTGCTTACATTATTTGAGGTTGTGACAAAATGTATTGGGTAATAAAAGTATCGTATCGGAAAAGAAATGCGGCGGGGGGAAAAAGTTTTTTTGGGATCAGGGTATTGGGGGTGATGGCAGCGGTGTGTGTCAGCCTTGCGGCGGCAGGCATGAGAGCAGAACCGGTATCTGCCGCAGCCGGTACGCAGATAGTATTGGAAGCGGCGGCAGACACGGTGCAGGAAGCCGGTTACGGCGATTACGATTATTCTGCCATTGACAGGGCAGTACGGCAAAACAGCGGTTACAGCATTTCTTTTCAGGAAATTATCAATCAGATAACGGGAGAGGACGGTGTCACCGGACAGGGAATTTTTCCGGTACTGAATAAAACATTTTTACAGGTCATAACAGGCAGTAAAACCGCAGTCGTACAGATTATCATACTGGCACTGTTTTCGGCAGCAATCCGCTGTTTCGGTCCGTCTGCATGCAAAGAGCAGATATCCGACACGGCACAGATGATTCTGTCCATATCGCTGACGGCGGTGCTGATTGCTTCGTTTTATACGGCATGTACCATCAGCACCGATACGCTGGAGGGCTGTATCAGCGTATATAAAGCGGTTGTTCCGGTATTTTTTTCAGCGATTGCCTTTGCATCCGGCAATGTGACGGCGGCAGTTTATTATGAAATTGTATTAATGCTCATTACCACCGTGAATCTGCTGTTTAAAAGCGTGTTAATCAAGGTGGACCAGATTTATATGCTGATTTCCATGGCAGATGCCGTTGCAAAAGAAGAACGTTTTACGAAAGCGGCGGAACTCTGTGTGCAGGTCATGAAATGGTCGGGCAGGACGGCATTGGTTGTTTTTACAGGGCTTGGAGGCTTAAAGGGAATGCTCGTACCGGTATCGGAAACCTATAAAAAGAAAATGCTTTACCGTGCCGTGCAGACACTTCCCGGTGTGGGCAGTTCAATAGAAACGGTTACGCAGACTGTCTGGGGGGCGGCTAAAATTATTAAAAATGGTATCGGTATGGCGGCGGTCATTGCTGTGTTGATTGTCTGTGCAGTTCCTGTTTTAAAGCTGGTACTGATGGCAGTGCTGTTTAAAGTGACAGCGGCAGTAATTGAACCGGTGGCGGATAAAAGCGTGGTAAAGGCAGTCAATGCACTGGGAACGGCAGTCGGAATGCTTCTGATGACGGTACTGGCAGCAGTCAGTTTATTTTTACTGATGCTGGCAATGATTGTGATGATGACGGGATTACAGTAAGAAGGGAAGTGGACAATGGAAGCTGTACTATCGTGGGTAAAACAAATTTTTATTTTGAGTATTTTATCAACGGTTGTCACACATTTGATGCCGTCAGCAAAATATACGAAGTACGCATCGTATATCTGCGGACTGCTGATTGTCATGGTGTGTATACAGCCGCTTGCGGCAGTTTTTCACGGAGGCATTTCACCGGATAAAATTTATGAGTCTGTCATGACCTATAATCAGAGTAACCGGCTAAAGCAGGAACTGACGTACCGGGAAGGGGATTCTGCACAGTCTGTCATGGAAGCCTATGAAAAAGAAACGGCAAAAACCGTGGAAGAATATGTACTGGAAAACGGTTATTACCCTGCAAAAACAACCGTTACGGTGGAGAAAGACAAAGACAGCAAAGATTATGGAAAGATATGCGCTGTATCAGTGGTTTTATCGGAGAAAAAAGAACAGCAGATTTCAGTTGAACAGATTGTTATCGGGGAAAGCACAGAAGAAAAAAAACAGGAAATATCGCAGGATTACAGTACACTGCGAAATGAACTGGCACAGCTTTTACATATTACAATTTCATGTGTGGAGGTAAAACAGAAGTCCCGGTGAAAACAGGAGGTGAAAAGATTTCATGGCACCGATAAAATGGAACAGAATTTTTGAAAAAATTCAGAATAAATCCGGTAAAGAGAAAATAACAATAGTAGTACTTACAGGGATTTTACTGCTTGTAATTTCACTTCCGACCGGTTCAAAGTCCGGACAGACAGAAACGAATGAAAATACACAGACCCGGCAGACCGGATTGTCAGAAAGCGCAAAAAGCTACGAAACGGTGTTGGAAGAAAAACTGGAAAAAGCATTAAAAAAAGTAGAGGGGGTCGGAGAAGTCAGTGTAGTCATCACATTAAAAAATACATCAGAAAAAATTATTGCGGCGGATTCGGATTACAGTGAAAGCGTGATCCAGGAAAGCGACAGTGCCGGGGGCGTGCGAAGTACTACACAGCAAAGCGGAAGCACAAGCAATATTTATTACGATACGCAGGAGGGCAGTGAGCCGTATGTCACCAAAGAAAATATGCCGGAGGTGGAGGGCATTGTCATTGTTGCAAAGGGAGGTGGTGACGGAAATGTATGCGCTGATATTACAGCCGCGGCAGAAGCACTGCTTGGAGTACCCGCACATAAAATTAAAGTTTTGAAAATGAATTAAAAATCTGGAGGTTGTTTTGAAAAAGATTAAAAAGAATCAGCTGATTATTACGGCACTGGCAATTATGATAGCTGCGGCAGGCTACATAAATTACACCGGCAATTTATCGGATATTATCACGGTAAATGACACGGTAAGCACACAGAACCCGACGTCCAATCCGGTCGATGAGGTATCCGGCGACATTTTAAGCAACGATGCCGAACCGGATGAGCAGAGTCTTCAGGAACCGGGCAGTGTGGTACTCACTTCGGGTAACGGTGTGTCTTCAAGTGTGGTTTCGGAAGCAAAGTTAAACCGCGAACAGATCCGTGCAAAAAATAAAGAAACCTTACTGGAAGTTATTAATAATGCCGCACTGACCGAGAGTGCAAAGGCAGAGGCGGTGGCGCAGCTTTCAGCAATTACGGATAATTCGGAAAAAGAAATTGCGGCGGAGCTGCTGCTTGAAGCCAAAGGCTTTTCCGATGCGGCAGTGTCCATTTTAGACGGAAACGTGGATGTTGTCATCAATCAGACACAGCTGACCGATACGCAGAAAGCACAGATTGAAGATATCGTAAAAAGAAAAACAGGGGTGGCGGCAGACAAGATTACAATAAATGTTTGCAATAATCAGAAAAATTGATTATAATATCTAATAAGTACATTTCGATAATTAGGAGGTTTATCTATGACGAAAGAGTTTGAAGATAGAGGAAACACTTATACAATCCGCGAGAACGTAAGCAATATCGGTGAAGTAAGAGTTGCGGATGAGGTTGTGGCAATTATCGCAGGACTTGCTGCAACAGAGATTGAAGGCGTGAAATCTATGGCAGGCAATATTACAAATGAACTGGTAAGCAAGCTTGGAATGAAGAACCTGTCCAAGGGCGTAAAGGTTACTGTTCTGGAGGGCGATCTGACAGTGGATCTGACACTGAATATTGATTTCG
>ERZ773237.3031-NODE-3031-length-10261-cov-2.290221_pt1 | contig 10261 bp, 3 predicted proteins | sample MGYA00580990_ERZ773237 | MGnify/ENA primary metagenome ERZ773237 (study PRJEB29015, sample SAMEA2737749) | human gut metagenome | biome: human gut; feature: human-associated habitat; material: faeces | place: China | collected 2012 ...
AATAGTGAAACGATAATTATTAAAACAGCAAACTATATGCAAATTGACTTACTACTATTAAAAAGAATGCTGCTGACAATCGTAACTTTTACGGGAATTGCCCTGACATCACAAGGACAAATTCCTTTAACGATTGACAAGGCAATGGAGATTGCGCAGGAGAACAGTCCTTCTCTTCGCCGTTCCTACATGAATCTGGAGAGATATAAGCAGAATCTGCTGGCGCAGAAGGCTTCATTAAAGTCTCGATTTTCATTAAATCCGAACCCGGTGGACTATAACAAGAACAGGCGTTTCGATAATCGTCTGTCACAATGGTACACGAATGAAACATTCAATACCAGCGGGACCTTTCAGGTCGATCAGCCCATTCTATGGACAGACGGTACTATTTCTTTAATCAACCGTTTCGGCTGGCAGGACAACAGTTCCATTATAGAAGGGGATAAAACTAGTAACCGGGCATTCAGCAATGACCTCTATCTGCAATTGACTCAGCCTATTTTCACATACAACAAGCGTAAAATGGAACTGAAGCAAATAGAATATGATTATGAAAATGCCAATATCAGTTATGCTTTGCAGCAACTGAATACGGAGAAAAGTATAACCGATCAGTTCTATTCTGTCTATATGGCACAGAGTAATCTGGAAATCAGTCGTGAAGAACTGGTTAATGCCCAGCAAAGTTATGATATTATCAAGAATAAGGTAGAAGCGGATTTAGCAGCGAAGGACGAACTCTTTCAAGCGGAACTGAATCTGGCTACGGCACGTTCGTCTGTAGACGAAAGTCAGGTGAATCTGGAGAATGCGAAGGACAAACTCAAACAGACTCTCGGAATGAGGCTGGATGAAGATATTCTCGTATTTGCGGAAGTGGAGATTAAACCGATTCAGGTAAATCTGGACCAGGCCATATCGCATGGATTGGGTTCGCGTCTGGAACTTCGTCAGCGTGAAATAGAGAGCAAGGAACTTGAGTTCGATATGATTAAGACAAAAGCGCTGAACGAGTTTAAAGGAGATGTATCCATCTCTTTCGGATTGATAGGAGATAATAGCCACCTGAATAAAGTTTATAATAATCCGACACAGAATCCAAGGGTTTCCATCAGCTTTGCTGTCCCTATTTTCGACTGGGGTGAAAAGAAAGCAAGTATTAAAGCACAAAAGATGGCCCAACGGATTAATGAACTCGAGTTTCAAGAGGATAAAGTGGATATCGAGCTGAATATTCGTCAGGTATGGCGTAACCTCGAAAACCTCCGGACTCAGATTAAGATCGCCGAGCAAAATGTACAGAATGCACAGTTGACCTATGATCTGAATCAGACTCGTTACCGGGAAGGTGACATAACCGGTATGGAAATGAGCCAGTTCCAGACTCAGCTTTCGAATAAGAAGATTACTTATACGCAGGCGTTGATTAATTACAGAATAGAATTACTTAATCTTAAAATCCTTTCATTGTATGATTTCGACAAGAATATCCCTCTTGTTCCTATGAAAGACATTATTGATAAAAAATAAGCAGACCATGAAACAGTATCAAATTTTTATTGCATCTTCTTTGTTAACAACCTTATTGTTAACCGGCTGTGGCAACAAACCACAAAACGCACCCAATAATATTGCAACTCCGGTATCTGTCGTGGAGCTGAAGAAAGGTTCTATCAGTAAATTAATAAATACAACAGGAACAGTGCAGCCGACTTACGGTGCATCTCAGAATGCGGAAATGAGCGGATTTTATAAACTTCAGACTAATCCGAGAACCGGAAAACCTTTCAAAATGGGAGACAGGGTAAGTAAGGGGGAACTGATAATCCGTCTGGAAGACAAGGAGTATGAAAACGGAATCGCTATTGACGCTAAAAAACTAAGTCTTGAAATTGCCGAACAGGAACAGTCAAAGCAGAAAGCTCTCTATGAAAAAGGAGGGGTGACGATGAGTGAAATGCGGAATACGGAAGTAAAAGTAACGAATGCCCGTTACGATTATGAAAACGCAAAACTCAATCTGGAGAAGATGAAAGTGAAAGCTCCGTTTGATGGTGTGATTGTTGATTTGCCTCACTATACGGCCGATACAAGAGTGGAGCAGGGAAAGGCTATGGTGAGTCTGATGGCTTATGATAAAATGTATATGGATATCAATCTGCCGGAAAGCAGCATTCGTTATGTCAAGGAAGCGCAACCGGTATATATTACTCATTATACCATCCCCGGAGATACTTTAAAAGCGAGAGTCGGTGAGCTGTCTCCTGCAATCAGTACGGAGACACGTACTTTTAAAGGAAAGATTCTGATTGATAATGACCAACTGAAGCTGCGTCCGGGTATGTTCGCCAAAGCAGATATTATCGTTGACAGAGCTGATAGTTCTATCATTATACCTAAAGACGTAATCCTGTCCAATCGTCGCCGGAAATACGTATATATCGTCGAAAAGAATACGGCAAAGATACGTAATCTGCAAACAGGTCTGGAGGATGAATACAATATCGAAATTCTATCCGGACTTAATGTAAATGACAATTTGGTAGTGAAGGGTTTTGAAACACTGAAAGAAGACGCCAAAGTCAAAATCCAAAAGTAAATCATGGATGCGATATATGAACGCATCTTTTGAAAATAGGAAATACTTATGAAGAATATAATCAAATTTGCAGTAGGCAATCCGGTTACGATTTGTATGGTAGTATTTGCCCTCTTATTGTTGGGAAAAGTATCATATGATCAGTTGAGTGTGGATTTATTGCCCGATCTGAATAATCCCCGCCTGTTTATTGAATTAAAGGCGGGTGAACGCCCTCCCGAGGAGATCGAAAAGCAATTCGTTAAAAATATGGAGTCTATGGCGATTCGGCAGAGTGATGTTACTCAGGTCTCTTCCGTGATTAAAGCCGGGACGGCACGAATTACTGTAGAATATACCTGGACAAAGGATATGGATGAGGCTTTTCTAGATTTGCAGAAAGCCATGAATCCGTTTGCCCAGAACAAGGATATTACTGAACTGAAGATTACGCAACACGATGCGAACTTGTCTCCGGTAGTTTTGGTGGGAATGTCTCATCAGAGTATTACAGATATGGCGGAATTAAGGAAAATCGCCGAAAGCTATATCCGCAATGAGTTGATTCGTCTGGAAGGCGTGGCTGAAGTGACGCTTTCGGGAGAAGAAGTCAGTACTCTTACCATTCAGACTGATCCTTATAAACTGGATGCTTTTCAACTGAAAATAGAAGATATCGCTTCGCGCATCGAATCGAATAATCAGAGCATATCCGGTGGACGGGTCAGTGAACTGGGATTACAATATCTGGTGAAAAGTTCGAGCTTGTTTGCTTCGGAAGATGATTTTGAGAATCTGATTGTCGGATACAAAGCGATACAACAAGAGGAATCGTCCGGAAACAATACTTCGGGAACAGCGACTGCCAACAGTAATAAAGCTCCTGTCTTTTTGAAGGAAGTGGCGACTGTACAATTTTTGAACGCTCGTCCGGAAAATATTGTACGGATTAACGGGAAGCGCAGTATCGGGCTGTCTATTTATAAGGAGATGCGCTTTAATACTGTGAAAGTGGTGGATGAGGTAACCCGCCAATTGGCAGTGATAGAGAATGCATTGCCCGGTTATCATTTTCAGGTGATTTCCAATCAGGGTACTTTTATAAAAAGTGCGATTGGAGAAGTGAAGAGCAGTGCTGTTCTGGGTGTTATCCTCGCTATTGTAGTCTTGTTTGTATTCCTTCGCCGGATGGGGACAACACTGATTGTCAGTCTTGCTATTCCCATCTCGATTGTGGCTACTTTCAATCTGATGTTCTTCAACGGACTGTCACTGAATATTATGACATTGGGAGGACTGGCGCTCGGGGCGGGTATGCTCGTCGATAATGCCATTGTCGTCATAGAAAGTATCTTCCGAAATCAGGAGAAAGGATTGAGTATCAAAGAGGCTGCTATTAACGGGACGGCAGAAGTTGCCAATGCGGTAATTGCTTCCACTCTGACAACTATTGTCGTCTTCCTGCCGATTGTTTATCTTCACGGAGCTTCGGGCGAGCTGTTTAAGGATCAGGCATGGACGGTTACTTTCTCACTTGTCTCTTCTTTGTTTGTGGCTATCCTGGTGATTCCGATGTTATATATCCAGCTTTCCGGCAAGAAGGTTAAGCTGGAAGAAGTGAAGTCCATTCGTATTACAGGATATAGCAGAGTGCTTCGCAAGCTGATTCAGCGACGCTGGCTGGTGATCGGTATGGCAGTGTTGCTCCTTATCGTGACTGGGTTGCTGACTCCGTTTATCGGAACTGAGTTTATGCCCCGTGCGGAAAGCAAGACGTTTACGGCTGTAGTCAAAATGCCCGAAGGTACACAGATGGAACGCACTTCCGCTGCTGTAGGTAATCTGGAAGAATTGTTATATACCATCGTTGGCGGTGATTCTTTATGTACGGTATACAGTCATATAGGAGAGGGAAGCGGTTCGGAAAATGCGATATTTGAAGGAGAAAATACAGCAATGATGAAAGTGATCCTTTCACCGGAATGTACACTTTCACCGGAAAAGGTGATTGCGTCTTTCGTGGAATCGGCTAAGAATCCTGACGGACTGGAACTGACGATTCAGCAGGATGAGAATTCTCTGAGTTCACTGTTAGGAAGCGAAGGGGCTCCTATTGTTGTGGAGGTCAAAGGAGAGGAGCTGGATGAGATCGCTCAGTTGACTGAAGAGGTGAAGGAACGGATGATTGGCGTAAATGGAATCTATGATGTTATTACTTCCGTGGAAGACGGTGCTCCGGAAGTTGTGATCTCGATTGATCGTACAATAGCCGGTATCAATAATTTGAGTGTGGCTATGGTAATCGAACAATTGAAGCAGCAACTAAGCGGTAAGGAAGTCGGTAAGATGGAATATCGCGGTGAGATGCGTGATATTGTCATAAAGGTGCCGGATATCCCGTTGAGTTCTCTTGGGGCTCTTGTCATCAAAAGTGGAACACAGGAATTTGTATTACAGGAGATTGCTACCATTACTCACGGACAAGCGCCCAAGGAGATTCTGCGTCGCAATCAAAGCCGTATCGGTAAGGTGATGGCTAATATGGATGCGAGTAAATCACTGGATAAAGTAGCAGCCGAAGTGCGTGAAACGGTGAAAGGTATTGAATTGCCTGCTAACTACAGTATCACAGTGACAGGAGAAGAAGAAAAACGGCAAGAATCAATGAACAGTCTGTTGTTTGCTCTGATGCTTTCTGTTGTACTTGTCTATATGGTGATGGCTTCCCAGTTTGAATCCTTGCTGCATCCGTTTACGATCTTGCTGACTATTCCTCTGGCTGTAGTAGGTGCTATCTTACTTTTCTTCATTACCGGAACTACTATCAATATGATGGGAGTCATCGGTATTGTCATGCTGGGAGGTATTGCCGTCAATAACTCTATCATTCTGGTAGACCGTATCAATCAGCTTAGTCAGGCGGGAATGGAGTTGACTGATGCCATTGTAGAAGCAGGGCAACAGCGTATCCGTCCGATCATCATGACTACTTTGACTACGATTCTGGCCATGCTTCCGATGACATTCAGTTTTGGTGAAGGTGCATCTTTACGTTCACCGATGGCTATAGCTGTGATCGGAGGATTGATAACTTCTACTCTGATGAGTTTGATGGTTATTCCTTGTGTCTATTATGTCTTGGAGAATATCAAAAGACGTATAAATCGCCGAACTAAAAAAAGCTGAAGATGAACTTTTTACTAAATAGGAGAATAACGATTTGTATGCTGTTTATTGCACTCAGCCTGCTGGGCTATGTGTCGTATAAACAACTTCCGGTGGAGTTGCTGCCCAACGCAGAACTTCCGGTTCTGTTTGTCCAGGTGTCGTCACAGCAGGATATGGACCCTTCGTATGTAGAGTCGGAAGTGATTATTCCACTCGAGGGAGCGGTCAGTGCGATAGGTGGAGTAGACAAACTGCAATCCTACATTGACAGGAGGCAGTCCAGCATACAGATTGACTTTAAAAAGAATATCAACTTCAAGATGACCAGTCTTAAACTGCAGGAGAAGGTGAATGAAATCGCTGCCTCCCTGCCGACCGGTTTTACCGTACAGGTACAGAAAGTGGATATTGCTCAGATGAATAATAACTTCATGGTGCTTCAGGTGCGTGGTACGGGAGGAACCGACCGTGTCCGGAGTCTGGTAGACGAGGATGTTCGTTCCGATCTGGAGAATATAGATGGGGTAGCTTCCGTCAATATCTACGGAGGACGGCAGAAAGCCATTGAAGTGCGTCTGAATCCGGAGGCTTGCAAGGCTTTGAACCTCACTGCTTCCAAAATAAGCGGTTTGCTTTCGCAGAATACCCAGGAAAAGACATTTGTAGGCTTCGCAGATGAACCCGACAGCAAGAATTTTGTCCATGTCAATGCGATGTATACCAAAGTCTCTGATTTGGAGAATATAGTTGTCGCTCCCGGTCCTATTCTGCTGAAAGACGTGGCAACCGTCTTTTTTGACTTGAAAGATGAAACCACTTATAGTCGTGTGAATGGAAAAGAAGCCGTCTCGGTTGCTTTGATCAATGATTCACAGGCTAATCTGATTGAACTTTCACACCGTGTATCCGATGTGATTGAAAAGCTGAATGAGAAACTGGCTCCGCTCGAACTGGAAATTGTCATTCAGGAGAACAAGGCTGAAACCATGGAAAATAATATCAACCAGATTATTAATCTGGCATTGGTAGGGGGATTATTGGCTGTGTTCGTTCTTTGGCTTTTCCTGAAGAATATGCGGCTGGTGTTTTTTATCGCACTTTCCATACCGATTTCTGTCTATACGGCTTTCAACTTCTTCTACGCTTTTGGTATCACTATCAATAGTCTTACCTTGGTAGGAATGGCGTTGGCCATCGGAATGCTGCTGGATAATAGTGTCGTGGTGCTTGAGAATATTTATCGTTTGTCGGGAAATGGCTATACGCCCGAACGTTCGGTAACGCAGGGAACAAAAGAAGTGTGGCGCTCCATTGTGGCGGCTACCCTGACTACCATTACTGTATTCCTGCCGTTCGTTTTTTCTGATAATTTCCTGATAAAACTGATCGGGCACCATATCGGAGTATCCATTATATCAACTTTGACGATCTCGCTGTTTGTAGCTTTACTTTTTATACCGATGATTACTTATCTTCTTTTGAAGAGTAAGAGTGGGAACAGCGTCGTTTATGAAAAAGTCTCGATCGTTCAGCGTCCGATGCAGGTCTATCTGGTCTTATTGAAGACTTGTATGCGTAATCCGGGAGTGACAGTCTTTGGAGCTGTAATCTTGCTTTTTGCAACATTGATTTTGTCATTGACCTTGAATGTGCAACAGATGAAGGAAGTTGCTTCAGACCGGTTCAACATCAGTGTCGTGATGCCTACCGGGAGTACGCTTGAAAATACGGATAAGATTGTAAAGGTACTGGAAGAACGTCTGGAGGATTTTCCGGAAAAGAAAGATCTGATTTGCCGTATTCGGGAAAAAGAGGCGACTCTGACACTCGTTTTGCAGGAAGATTACACAAAGATCGCCAAACGGAAAATAGCCGATATAAAAGCGGATGTGCAGACTAAAGTCGCCAATATCAATGGTGCGGAAATCTATGTCTCTGATGCTATGGGAGGCGGAGGAGATAACTCGGCTCTGAGCAGTCTGGGCGGATTCATGCGTTTGTTGGGTATCGGTGACAACAGTGAACGGGTGGTGATCAGGGGATCTGATTTCGAAATGATGCAGATGGTGGCAGAGGAAGTGCGTTATTTGTTGGACGAACAGGATTTTGTACAGCATACTCATGTTTCGTATACTCCTCGTCAGGCAGAAATAAATCTGAACTTTGACCCTATTCTGCTGACTGCCTATGATATTAACCGTGGCAATATTACCACCGGATTGACTGCGCTTAATAATGAATACTCTTCCGAAGCTACTTTCAAGGTGGGAGAGGATATTTATGATATTATTATCCGTGACGAAATACCGGAAAAGGAAACTGAAGAAGAGGCACAGGAAAAAGCTCAGAAAGAGAAAACTGTGGATGACTTGCGTGCTATCCGGATAGAAAATGCTAATGGCGGTATGCACAATCTCGAAGATATATCGTCTCTGAATTATGGACGTGGGCGTTCGCGCATCATCCGTGTCAATCAAGATAAGCAGATTGAGGTATACTATGCTTTTCCGAGAGATGTTCAGTCTTCGAAAGATTTATTGGGAGGATATCGTTCCGATATCGACCAGTTGATTGCCAGTTATAATCTTCCGTCCGGAGTCGCTGTGCAGGTATTCCATGAGGAGGATGAATTCGGGGATTTCAAATTCCTTATTCTGGCAGCTTTTCTTTTGATATTTATGATCCTTGCTTCAGTCTTCGAGTCTGTAGTGACGCCTTTTGTGTTGCTTTTTACCATTCCGTTGGCTGCTATCGGTTCTTTGCTGGCATTATTGCTTTCGAGCAACAGTCTGATGAATGCGAATACACTGACAGGGTTCCTTATTCTGCTGGGAGTAGTCGTCAATAACGGAATCATTCTGATAGATTACGCCAACATTTTGCGTAAACGGGGATACCGCCGGAACAGGGCGTTGATGACTGCCGGTATGTCACGTATTCGTCCTATTCTGATTACTTCCATCACCACGATTGCTGCCATGCTTCCGTTGGCTATGGGAGATACTGAGTATGCAGGGGCTATCGGTGCACCTTTTGCCATTACAGTGATAGGCGGACTTTTCTTTTCTGCCATGCTGACGCTGATTTTAATTCCGACAGTTTGTATGGGACTGGAAAATGTGCTTCAGTGGTACCGTTCGTTATCCCGTAAACTATGGACCATTCACCTGATTCTTTTTGTGTCCGGTGTAATCTGTATCTGGCTATACACTGACGGAATGCTTTGGCAGTCAATCTATCTGGTAGCACTGATTGCAGGCATACCGGGGATGACATACTTTGCGCAAACCAGTCTTCGGAGAGCTAAGGCGGAGGTTATCAATCCGGATGAAGAAATACGTATTTCTGTCCGCAATCTGGTTAAGATCTACGATTGGCCTGGACACATCAGCCGTCAGTGGAACAGTGGTTTGCAATTACGCAAACGTCTGGGATTGAGCAATGAATACCATTCTCTGAAGGACTTTATCAATGTGCTATGGCAGTTTGGTATCTTACTGTTTGCCATTTATTTCACCTATTTCTTCATTCATAACAGGCTTTGGATATTCCTGTTCTCGTTCGCTATTTATGCAGCGATACTGTATTTGTGGAGAAAGGTACGTTCCTATTTATATTATCGATACGGAGATAATCGGGTAACAAAGATCGTAAACCGGGTGATATTCTGGAGTCTTCCTCCCCTTATCCTGTTTCAGTTATTCCGGAAACTGGATAATAACGGGCTGGTCATCATGATCGGATTGTTATGGCTGGTGGGTATTGCCATCTATGTCACTTCTCAGTATCTGTATGATCACGATGTAAATATAGAGCGTGTCACCGGACGATTTGCAGGGCTTCGCCGTTCCTATTTCCGCATGGTGAAGAGTGTTCCTATGATTGGAAAACGACGCAAACCTTTCAAAGCATTGCGTGGGGTGTCATTCGAGATTCAGACAGGTATGTTCGGACTACTGGGACCCAATGGGGCAGGTAAATCGACCTTGATGCGTGTCATCTGTGGTATCTTTGAGCAGAGCTATGGTAGTATCTGGATCAATGGTCTGGATACACGTATCTACAGAGAAGAGCTACAGAGTCTGATAGGTTTCCTTCCACAGGAATTCGGAACTTATGAGAATATGACTTCGTGGGAGTTTCTGGATTATCAGGCTATACTGAAAGGGATTGTAGACGGTGAGTTACGAAAGGAGCGTCTGGATTATGTACTGAAAGCGGTACATATGTACGAGCGGAAAGACGAAAAGATAGGTTCTTTCTCGGGAGGTATGAAACAGCGTATTGGCATTGCGCTTATTCTGCTTCATTTACCGCGTATCCTGGTTGTGGATGAGCCTACAGCGGGACTCGACCCTCGCGAACGTATCCGTTTCCGTAATCTGCTGGTAGAGTTGAGTAAAGACCGCATCGTTATTTTCTCCACTCATATCATTGAGGCGGGGCATGCTTTGCGGGAGCGCCTTGATAATTTGCATTTTGTTTTTGTACCGACCTTGATGAAAGGAAACG
>ERZ773237.3034-NODE-3034-length-10253-cov-3.002942_pt1 | contig 10253 bp, 4 predicted proteins | sample MGYA00580990_ERZ773237 | MGnify/ENA primary metagenome ERZ773237 (study PRJEB29015, sample SAMEA2737749) | human gut metagenome | biome: human gut; feature: human-associated habitat; material: faeces | place: China | collected 2012 ...
TGATCGAATCAGCGACAACTTCATGCGGATTTTCTCCCGCTGCAATAATAAACAAAGCAGCCGGAACAAGAAAAAACGCCGTCGAACCCGAAGTCGCTTCAAACATAGACATTTTATTTCTGTATCCCATAGTCATTTTCAAGACGCTGTCCTTCATAACAATAATAGAAGTATAAAGACGCTTAAAACTTTCCACGCTCTGACCGAATGTTTTTACTACCGGGATTCCTCTGACATCTTCAACTGTCTCGGCAGACAATGTATTGATCTGTTTATAGTATTCTTCTCTGTTTTTCTTCCCTTGAGCAGTCAGCATTGTCGCCATAAAAATAAGGCCGATAAAAACAGGGATAAGACTTGTCAATCCTAACCTCCAGTCAAATAAAAACAAAAAGACTAATATGACAACCGGAGAAACAAATGTCGAGGCAATGTCCGGGAGCTGATGCGCCAAGACATTGTGCGTTTCACCTGCGCCGTTTATAATGATCCCGCGCAGTTTCCCGCTTTCTTTGTTCATAAAATACCCCAACGGTTTATCTAACAGTTTTTTCACACTGATCTTTATAATATTTTCTTCAACTTCAAATGCAAAAAGGTGTGAAAAAATTCCTGCCAAAACATATAAACCAAGTCCTACACAAGGAAATATTACCGCATATGCTATATTTTCTCTTATCATGGTGTAATTTACATTTCCATTCAAGATCACATTTTTTATAATATTGTGAATATACCACATAGGCATCAGCAACAGGATTCCCGACAAAGCCGAAAAAGCCATTGCCAAAAAAAGCATGTATTTTCTTTTCCCTGCATAAGGTATGATTCTTGTTAAAACAGACTTTTTCTTTTCTTTTTTCATCCTAATCCTCTCCTTTCACGCTCAAATCAACAAAATCTTTTCGGATTTCAGATTTGATAATTTTATCCCATTTAGTCTTTTTTTGTTTTTAAAACTAATTTCCGGTTGCTACAATCAGTATTGTATCAGTTTAATTATTGTGTTACAATAAACTTAGAGTTTTTAGTCCAAAAGGGATAACGTCTAATCGGGATATTTGTTTTTGCATGAAAGCGGAGAAAATTATAATGAACTACTACGAATTTGTTAAAAACTACTTAGGAACTGATTCCTGTAAAGAAAAATCAAAATACTGTAATATCGGAACTACTTTCTGCGTTTGCAGAGAGGAAGCAGAAGGCTGTTATTGGTTTTATGAAACGGATTCTTTTATCGTCGAGATACATGACTTTTTTATAAAAAAGGATATTGTCTACTCGTCTGCTCTTAATATGGATCAATTTATGTCGTTTTCTTCTTCCTATATCATTACCGGAAACGGCGAAAGCTTTAGTCCTTATCAGACGTTGTCTGCAGGCTCTCTCCATATTGTCGATGTGGAAAATATGCACAAAGATTATAAATTTCTTTTGCACAGTAATTTCCCATATTTAAGCGTAGGAATCAGTTTCAAAAAAGAAATGATCGAAGAGTATCTATATTCTTTGAAAAAAGAAAAAAATATTTCTTATTCAGATATATTCACCTCTTTCAATCCGGCAATCATCAAATCGTTTGCACCGTTAGCGAAAGAAATATTAAACTGCAAAATGAAGTCTCCTGCCGCAGAGCTGTTTTTTGAGGCAAAGGCAAAAGAATGGCTTAGCTTGACTATAAACGCTTTTTTCAACAATAAAGATGTTCGTATTTCAAAAGACGATGACAAAGCATTAAAAGATGTGGCAAATTACTTAGACGATCATTACGCGCTCGACGTTTCTCAGCAGACCCTTGAAAAAATCGCCTCAATGAGCGGAACAAAATTAAAAAAATTATTCAAGCAAAAATATCAGCTTAGTATTACGGAATATTCTCAAAGAAGGCGTGTGAACATGGCGGAAACGCTGCTGCTTAACACTTCCCTTAGCATTAAAGAAATTTCCGAATCTGTAGGTTATTCATCCCACAGTAAATTCAGCTCTTGTTTCAAAAAGTTTAAAGGGATATATCCCCGCGACGTCAGAAAGCTTTCCGAAAAAAGCACACACACTTTAGGATGCGGAAGAATCACTCTATAAACAAAATCACCGGAAGTGCCAACAGGCACATCCGGTGATTCTGTTTATAGAACTTACTTCTGCATGTCACTAATTATTTTTTTCAGCATGTAAATTTCTTTTCTTCTTTTTTCCGTACAAAAAATATCGTTCCCGCGCTTAATACCGCAATCACTGCAAATAAAATCGGAGTTGAACTATCGCCTGTTTTAACAGCGCCTGCATTCTTTTCTTTGTCTTCTTTTCCGACTTCTTTTAATTTCAATTCGTCGATTGCTTTTGCAAGTGCCTGTTCTGCATCTTCTACTTCCGCTTTCGTTGCGTCCTCGTCTGCAAATACCTCTTTTGCTTTCGCTAATGCCGACATGAAGTTTTCTGCGCTTTCTTCTGTGTAAAGCTTCACATCGATCTGTTCTGCACTTTGGATCAATTCTTCCAGTTTTTCTTTGCTCGGTATCAACCTCAATCCAAAGACTGCATTGCGAAGATTTGCACACGCCTGATCCACTTCCTCTTTTGTCGCGTCCTGTTTTTCTAAAATATTTTCAGCCGCCTCAAATGCTCCCATAAAAATCTGACCGCTTTGGGCTGTATACTCATTCAGTTTTTCTACATATTTCCGCGAATCGTCTACAAGTTTCCGAAGCTGTGATTTATCCACAGGTATCACTTTCAATCCATCCATTGCCTCTTGTAATTTTTTATGAGCCGCGTCAAGTTCATCCTGCAGCGCATTTTCATTGGCAAGCACAGCTTCCGCTTCTTCAAGCGCTTCTTTAAACGCATTCGCACTCTGCTCTGTATAAATATCTGTATTGATTTCTTTTGCAATATCTACCAGCTCTCTGAGCAATTTTGCATCTCCTGTAAAAGACAAATATTCAAGCATTTTTTTAAGATCAGCTTCTGCCTTGTCAACTTCTCCCTGTGTTGCGGCTTCATTTGCAAAAACAGTTTCAGCCGCTTCAAGCGCCTCGTCTAATTTCTGTTTTACGATCGGCACAACATATTGGTATTCAGGCTTTGTTTTTACATCTTTCGTATACGCAATCGCAGCTCCCAGAGACTTCTTATCCGCTTCGGCAACCGGAGGTTTCTCTGTTTTTGTTCCTGTAAGGCGGATTTCCGCTGCCGAAGCATAATCATTATCCGCCTCCACACTGATTGCATCCAAAGATGTCAAACGCACATATTTTGCACATACCGGCTCAAATGAAGCCAGTTTCCATGCAGCGTTCGCGTCCCATGTTCCTGTTGCCGCCTGTTCAAAGTGAACGCCGTCATTACTTACTTCCACTTTGTATTCCGTAATAATACCGTTTGTTCCTCCCGAAGGCCGCGGCTGATAACGGATTCCGTCGATCAAATAAAAGTCTTTCAGTTCAAACTGAATCCAATGTTTTTCGCGTCCGTGACCGGCGCTCCATTTTGTATGCCACAATGTATCCGCTTTTCCGTCCAGAACATTCGACGCCTCCTGACCCGATTGAGCCGAACCTGCCGCAGCGCTCATCTGATCTGTCGCAATATCTCTTGCCGCATCCGAAGGATCTACTCCGATGTATCCCATTTTAACATCCATATCTCCCGAACTTACGCACAAATCATTTGCATTTTTTACTGTGCCTGTTTCATCGCAGATAATTTTTGGTCCTTTAAACTGAATAGTTCCTTCATCGCCTTTTTGTACAGTGTATTCAAATACTAACTCCTTGTCGTCATTCCCACCGGATACATAGTTTGCATAACGGCCTTTACCATTTAACATAAATCTGAATTTCGGTGTTCCTTGCACAGTGACATTCTGATCTGTTTTCACTGTGATCACATATTTATCTCCCGGGAGCGTATAAGCGTGATCGTCTGTTTTTTCCACTTTGTATGTAACAGATGTAATCGTCGGACTCAATAAATTCACTTCATCTTTAATATACTCTAAATTAAACGCAGTAAATTTGATCGTATTCTGATGTTCATAGAGAAGTCCCATATTTCCGTCTTTCATTTTTGTCAGACAAGAATATGCGTAATTATTAGGACAGAACATTTTTTCTTCTACCCAGTCTACAGAAAAACTATCCTTTGTTTCTGTCACTTCTCCGATTCGCAATGTTCCGTTATTTCTTCCTGTCCCTCCCGGATTCGACATGATCACTCTGTCTTTGCCGCCTGTTCCGTTTTTATCATAATATAAAACAGATAACTGACAGTATACTTCCGGCGCCGTTGTATCGATCGGATCACTCCATGTCGCTCCTCCGTCTGTACTTCTTGAAACAACAACTTTTCCGTTTCCGCGTGTATTTCTCATAAACTGAAGCAAATTTCCGCTGCTTAGTTCAATGATCTGACTTTCTGTCAGTTCACTGATGCCGACCGGATTTTGCGAAGAAGTCTCCTGTCCGTCTTTGTTGATTCTTCCGTCATTCGGAGATTCTCCTCTATGCCATGTTTTTCCGCCGTCATCACTGTAAACACAAGCCGAAGACTGGAATCCTATACCGCTTCCGGCAATCGTATAATAAATCGGGAATATAAGTCTTCCCGGATGCTTTTCATCATACTGAAGCTGAACTCCGAATCCAGGACCGACACCGCAAAATCTCATCCAGTCTTCTTTTACCTGCGGCGTAATGTCTACCGGTTCGCTCCACGTCATACCGTCGTCATCGCTATAACTTAGCCACAAATAGCATGTCTGCTTAGGATGAAGCGGAGCGGAATCGTTGTTCTTAGAAGCGCTTCTCAAATAAATATTTCCCACATATTTACCGGATTGATACAGATCGCCTTTTTCGTGGTATCCTTGTTTATCATTTCCTTCAAACTGTTTTACCACATAATCGGTTTTGCGATTCTCCTTATCAAATACTTCTCCGTTCTCTCGAAGCGTATATTGATTATTGTCTTTATCATAAAGCGCCAGATAATCTTTTCCATCTACTTTCACATAGCCTGTTCCCGTTTCTTTGATCGAATATGTACCCTGGCTTCCATTCGTCGATTCCGGCATCATATCTACAAGCATCCAGACACGCCCCGGATTCTTTCCGTTTTCGCCCTCTGCGATCAATGCCGGGTCAATCGTATACGCAGATTGTGTGCCGTTAAAATAGGATTGTGATTTCAGATCGATTACATCGATCGGCTCTTCCCATGTCAGTCCGTTATCTGTACTTCTTCTGACAACTGTATCAATATTTCCCCAGTCGGACCAATGTGTATTTCTTTGATCGGCTGCTGCGATCAGAGTTCCTTTGCTCGTTGTAACCATTGCGGGAATACGGTAATTATAAGAATCATAATCGCCCATATCATAAATACCGTACTCGCCTGTCTTATAGACGTTCTCTCCGTATTCCGGTTCATCCTGCGGCAAAGTACGTCTATGAAGCTCCATAACCTGTTCCGCATTTAACGTTTCATCAAACACATTGACGCTGTCGATCGTTCCGTAGAACGGCCATTTCGCGCCCGGCGTCTTATTCGTTCTGCTGATTCCGCCAAGCGTAACCATATCCGGAGTCCAATCTCCCTTCAGCAAATACGTTGTCTCGAATTTTCCGATGGATGCTCCGTCTAAGTAAAACTCTGCATGTGTGCCGTCAAAGGCATATGTCACCGTATGCCACTGGGCATTATTGACAGATTTTCCGTCTTTGAGCGTAATATATTTATCCCCTTTTCCCTGCACTTCATATCCGATCCGATTGTCCTTCGGCTTAATATAGAGCGCTCCGTACTCTTTATCCGCATTGCTGTTCGACAGCGATAATAATCCGTAAATCGTTTTGCCTACAGCCGCCTCGTTCAAGCGATATGCAAAAGAAAACGTTCCTTTTTTCAATCCGGAAATTGTCTCTTTTTGCTCCGGAAGCTGAACCATCTTTCCTTCTGTTCCGTCAAAAGTTTTTCTCTGATAAGTAAAAATCGGTGTTCCTACAGAAACTGCACCGTGATCTGCCAGGATCTGATCTTCGGAAGCCGCTTCATTATACAGTTTTACCTGCTTGATACTTCCGGTAAAAGGATAACTGTTTCCCGAAATCCGTTTTGCGCCTCCAAACGTCACAGAAGTCGGTTCCCACTCCATTTTATCAACAAAATTAGTCTCGTCAACTTCCCACTTCTGTACAAGTTGTTGATCCAAATATACTTTATAATAGTTGTCCTTTTCTACCGCAAGCGTGATCGTATGCCATTGATCATCCGCAAGATTCACATTATCTACCGTAAAATTTCTGTGATCATTTACAGTTGCGTTTTTACGGAATTCAAAGCCGATTTTATTTCCGCCGCTGATATACAAAGACATGTAATGATTCGCATGCTTGTCTCCGTTGATCGCGGCCAGCGCCTGCAAATTAGTACTGCCTGTCTTAAAACTCAGCGTGATTGTACCACTTCCCAAATCGTTTACAAAAGACACGTCTTCTTGTGGTATTTCAAAACGTTGATCAATGCCTTGAATCTGCTGTTCTTCACTCAAATACTCCTTGCACAAAATTTTTGCCGTTTCTGCATCTGCCGCTGTCTCAATTCCTTCCGCACCTTCATTTTGAGCAAAAACAGGCATGGCGCCTTGGGTCACCATAGCGAGTGCCAAAAGGACCGCCATTATTTTTTTCTTCATGCTCATCTCTCCTTCTTTCAATGAAATATATTACAAATTATAGCATGTTTTCGTTTTCTTTTTTGTGCAAAAATGTTGCTTTTATTTTTACTTTTTGTATAATACGGAACATTTGATGTTATTTTGCATAATCAAGTTGATATATATATCGTTTCAAAAGACATAACTCCCAATATCAAAAATCACCGGAAGCGCCAAAAAGCATCTTCCGGTGATTCTATTCACATGACCTACTTCTGAACGATATTGATTATTTTTTTCGGTACATAAATTTCTTTGACGATCGTACCTGTCAGTTTATCGGCTACCGCTTCTTTTCCGGCGGCGATTGCCTCATCTTTTGATGCATCGGCAGAAATACTGATAACAGCTCTTGTCTTTCCGTTAATCTGTACCGGCACTTCAATCTCGTCATCTTTCATTGCACTTTCGTCATATGACGGCCATCCTGCTTTAAAAATTGTTTCTCCATGGCCAAGCTGCTCCCACATTTCTTCGGCAAAATGCGGTGCAAACGGAGAAAGAAGAACCGCGATTGTTTCTAATGTTTCTTTATCAATTCCGCCTTCCTTTTTCGCCATTTCAATAAACTTGTTGTTATACTCCATAAATCCCGAAATTACAGTATTCAAACTGAAACTTTCCAGACGATTTGTAATATCATAAACCATTTTATGGCGAAGTTTTATCATCTCTTTTGTCGGCTGAACGTCTGCTTCTTTACTGTCCATAAGCAGATTCCAAAGACGTTTCAGGAAACGGTTTACTCCGTCGATTCCTCTGTCGTCCCATTCCGCATCCAATTCCGGCGGTCCTACAAAAAGCTCGTACATTCTTAACGAGTCGCATCCATAATCATTCACAAGAGCATCCGGCGAAACGACATTTCCTTTTGATTTACTCATCTTAATTCCGTTCTTTCCGGTGATCATTCCCTGATTGAACAATTTGTGGAACGGTTCGTCAAAATCTACTACTCCGATATCATACAAAAATTTTGTATAAAACCGAGAATACAGAAGGTGAAGCACGGCATGTTCTACGCCTCCGATATACATATCTACCGGCAGCATCTCGTCTGCTTTTTCTCTGGACACTAATTCTTTATCGTTTTTACTGTCTACATAACGCAAGAAATACCATGAAGATCCTGCCCATTGAGGCATCGTATTTGTCTCACGCTTTGCAGGTTTTCCACATACCGGACATGTACAATTTACCCATTCTTCAATTCCTGCAAGCGGTGATTCTCCTGTTCCTGTCGGCTCATAGGAATCTACGTCCGGAAGCGTAAGCGGAAGTTCCTCTTCCGGTACCGGAACATTACCGCAGTCAGGACAGTGAATGATCGGAATCGGTTCTCCCCAGTAACGCTGACGTGAAAATACCCAGTCACGCAGTTTAAAGTTGACTGTTGCTTTTCCGAATCCGCGCTCTTCTATAATGTGCGGAGCTTCTTTTTTAAGCACTGACGATTCCATTCCATTCCACTCGCCCGAGTTGATCATTGTTCCCGAAGCTTCTGTATAAGCTTCTGTCATATTTTCGATTTCTTTTCCGTCTTTTGCAATTACCTGAATAATAGGAATATTGAATTTTTTTGCAAACTCAAAGTCACGATCATCATGAGCAGGAACACACATAATCGCTCCTGTACCGTAATCAGCCAATACATAATCAGACAGCCAGATCGGTGTCTTCGCTCCGCTAAGCGGATTGATTGCATAGCTTCCCGTAAATACGCCTGTCTTCTCTTTGTCCTGAAGACGATCTACGTTTGATTTCATTGACGCATCGTAAATATATTTTTCCACTGCTTCTCTTGTCTCATCTGTCGCAAGAGATGCCGCCATCTCATGTTCAGGAGCAAGCACCATAAATGTCGCGCCGTAAAGCGTATCAGGTCTTGTCGTATAAACAGTGATCTTCTCATCTCTTCCGTCAACAGGGAACTCCACTTCTGCTCCGTAGGATTTTCCGATCCAGTCAGCCTGCATCTTCTTTACTTTTTCCGGCCAGTCCAGCTTATCGAGATCATTTAACAGCCGATCTGCATATGCTGTGATCTTCAACATCCACTGACGAAGATTTTTCTTCGTGACTTCCGCTCCGCAGCGCTCGCATTTGCCATTTACAACTTCTTCATTTGCCAAACCGGTCTTACAGGACGGACACCAGTTGATCGGAAATTCTTTTTCATATGCAAGTCCTTCTTTAAACATCTTCACGAAAATCCACTGCGTCCATTTATAAAAGTTCGGATCTGTCGTGTTGACTTCCATGTCCCAATCATAAAGCGCTGCGATCTCATTGATCTGACGTTTAATATTCGCCACATTTTCCGCCGTTGATTTCGCCGGATGTACTCCCATCTTGATCGCATAGTTTTCAGCAGGCAGACCGAATGCATCCCATCCCATCGGATGTACAATATAATATCCCTGCTGAAGTTTATAACGGCTCCATACGTCAGAAATTACATACCCTCTCCAATGTCCGACATGAAGACCGTTTCCTGACGGATACGGAAACATGTCAAGACAGTAATACTTCTGTTTTTTATTTCCGTTATCATCCACTCTTGGATTTACCGAATTTTCCGCCCATTTTTCACGCCACTTTTTTTCAATCGCTTTGTGATTATACATTATCTTTGTACCCATATGTTTCTCTCCTTCATTCATCGTTATATTACGCATAAAAGAAAGCCTTCCGTTCCTGAAAACTCAAGAGACGAAAAGGCTTATTTCCGTGGTACCACTCTTGTTCATCCGACCGGACCGGGAAAACTTTTTTGTTCCTGTATCCTCATCCGACCAAATGCACTCATTCATTCTATAACGGGAATTCCCGCTTTCGTCTACTTGAAGTTCAACGAAAGAACTCCGAGGTGAGTTCACAGTTTACGTTTCTGCCTCGCACCGACCGGCAGTTCTCTGAATACGATACACTCCTACTATTCCTCTTCCATGTTTTTGCAATATCCTTATTCATTATAAATATGTCATTAAAATAAGTCAAGGTATTTTCACCGGAACTATGCCGATTCCGCTATCACTTTCGATTTTTCAAAGTTACGTCAACTCTGCGATTCTGGATACGCCGACATAAATTTCGGATATTTTATACCATGTACTGTAGTCGACTTTCCCCGTTTGCGGCAGTTGAAACACTTCCTGAAATTTTCTGACCGATTCCGCCGTTTTTGAACCGTAAATACCGTCTGCCGTAATTTTAGGTATCGCAGGATACGCTCCCGCAATTACATTCAACTGCTCCTGTATCTGCCTCACCTTTTCTCCGCTTGACCCGATCTCCAATACATATCCCGGCCACGAAGATGGAATACCTGATATTTCCGGCGCAATATTAATATACATGTCATCTCCGTAAAAATAACGAAGAGAAACAAGAAAGAAGTCGCCGTCTTTTGAAATCTCCGTTGGGTAGGAAAGCATGTTTTACTCCTCGGTGTGGTTTTCAACATAAGTTGTTTCGGACAGCAAGTTGCATTAGAGAATCCTTCGAAAACTCCGCTAGGGCTTTGGATGGCCAATTT
>ERZ773237.3045-NODE-3045-length-10237-cov-131.939305_pt1 | contig 10237 bp, 8 predicted proteins | sample MGYA00580990_ERZ773237 | MGnify/ENA primary metagenome ERZ773237 (study PRJEB29015, sample SAMEA2737749) | human gut metagenome | biome: human gut; feature: human-associated habitat; material: faeces | place: China | collected 2012 ...
GCAACCTTGCCGGAGTGGCAACGGCCATCACCGTGGGCGGTCCGGGCGCAGTGTTCTGGATGTGGATTATAGCTTTGCTTGGTTCGAGCAGCGCATTTGTCGAGTCGTCATTGGCGCAGTTGTTCAAGATAAAGGGCAAGCACTCGTATATCGGCGGACCGGCTTACTATATGGAGAAAGGACTTAAAAAGCGCTGGATGGGCATTCTCTTTGCGGTGCTTATCACCATAACGTTCGGCTTTGCGTTCAATTCGGTGCAGAGCAACACCATGAGCGCCGCGCTGCAGAGCGCGTTTGCCGTTGACCCTGTGCTGTCGGGCGCCGTAATATCGGTGCTTACGCTGTTTATCATCTTCGGAGGCATCCACCGCATAGCGGCGTTCAGCAGCGTCATAGTGCCCATAATGGCCGTTGGCTACATACTGCTGGCACTGTTTGTCGTGCTGACCAACATTAGCCGCATCCCCGATGTCGTATCTCTCATTGTAGGCAACGCCTTCGGCTGGCATCAGGCTTTGGGCGGCGGAATGGGCGCGGCACTTATGCAGGGCATAAAGCGCGGACTGTTCAGCAACGAGGCGGGCATGGGCTCGGCTCCTAATGCTGCCGCCACAGCCCACGTAACCCATCCCGCCAAGCAGGGCTTCATACAGGCGTTGGGCGTGTTCACCGACACATTGCTCATCTGTTCGTGCACGGCTTTCATCATTCTGTTCAGCAAAGACAGCGTAGACAGCAGTCTCGACGGCATACAACTCACTCAGGCTGCACTCACCAACGAGGTGGGCGGCATTGGCACTGTCTATGTTGCCATAGCCACTTTGTTCTTCGCCTACAGCAGCATTCTCGGCAACTATTATTACGGCGAGGCCAACATACGTTTCTTCACGTCGCGCCAGTGGCCCGTGTTTGTCTATCGTCTTCTGGTTGTCGGCATGGTCATGTTCGGCTCTTTGGCAAGTCTTAATCTTGTGTGGAGCCTTGCCGACGTAACTATGGCCCTGATGGCTCTCTGCAATCTCGTGGCAATATTGCTTTTGGGCAAATATGCTTTCAGGCTGCTCGACGACTATCTTGATCAGAAGAGAAGGGGCATAAAGAGTCCTGTCTTCCGTAAGGAAAGCATGAAGGACATCGAGCAGGACCTTGAATGCTGGTAAGCTGAAAAGCATTAATATTGCATTTCTGTGGCTGAAAAATGCCGCTTTGCAGGCGTCTGCAGCACAAAATGGCATAAATTATGCGCTTTTGAATGAAATAAATTTATCAAAGATTTGCAGAATTAAAAAACAGACATTACCTTTGCAGCCGCAAACACGGGGATAGCTCAGTTGGTAGAGCATCGGTCTCCAAAACCGAGTGTCGGGAGTTCGAGCCTCTCTTCCCGTGCAACAACATAAAGCCGCAGCCAATAAGGTTGCGGCTTTTGTTTTCTTGATGGTTGTTATTGCGCCATGCCAGGTTTGGATTAAACCGGCAAAATCGTTATATTTGCATCGCCATAAACATTATCTCTGAAGATATGAACATAGAACAGTTTCGCGATTTTTGCCTTACAGTGAAGGGTGTTGAAGAATGTTTCCCTTTCGGCAGCGACGTGCTTGTGTATAAAATTATGGGCAAGATGTTCACATATTGCGGTCTGGAGCCCAAAGACGGCTGCTTTATCGCCAACATGAAGTGCAGCACGGAGCGGTCGGCTGAACTCATGGAGCGATATGACGGCATATTCTTCGGTCGCCACTCTGACAGAAAATATTGGATAACGGTGGCTCTCGATAGCGATGTGCCCGACAGTCTTATATGTGAACTTATACTTCATTCGGTTGAAGAGGTGGTGAAGAAGATGCCTAAAAAGATGCAGCGCGAATATGAGTCACTGACAGAATAATTGCTTTATTGGACGCTTGTGGCGTGAGTGTGCGGTGGACGGTGCTTATCGTCTGACTCTCGCCGGATAAATTATTTTATGTCGAATTAAATAAAATATCAGATATGCAGATTCTTATTGGATGCGCGAAGGATATGCGCGGAAGTGATGACGGCAATTATGGCATTATGACCGAGCCGCGTTTTGCCGGCGAGGCTATGCACAACGCATTGCAGATGGCTGGATATGATGAGGCCGAACTGGCTGACATGCTTCACTGCAACGCAGACATTGCGCGGCAGAACCGGCTGAGGTATATGCACTTTGCTGGCGAAGGACCGAGGCTTCAGGCTGTTTTGGCATATACGGGTGTGGTTTATAAGTATCTTGATGCGCCGGACTTTACGCCCGAAGTTCAGACTTATGCACAGGAGCATCTGTGGATAACTTCGTTCTTGTATGGACTTTTACGTCCCGCCGACATGATAAAGCCTTACAGACTTGAAGGTAACGTGGTGCTGCCGGATAACGGTGTGAGTATGTTCGACTATTGGAAACCGCTGCTCACCGATGTGCTTATCGATTCGGTTAAGGCTTCCGGCGGACTGCTTGTCGACCTTGCGAGCAGCGAGATGAGGCGACTGTTCAACTGGCGCAAGGTGGCGCGCGAGGTTGATGTTGTTCGTCCGGAGTTCTATGTCAGCAAGGGCGGACGGCTTAAGACTATTGTCATTTACGCCAAGATGTGCCGCGGAGCCATGACGCGCTATCTGCTTCAAAACCGCATTGACAATGCCGACAAGCTGAAGTCGTTCGATTTTGAGGGCTTCTCTTACAGCGAGGTCGACAGTAAACCCGGTTGCCCGGTGTTTGTCGCAAACCTATAAAGCGGCTGAAGGCATAGGTATAACGCTTTAATAAACCACGATGCGGCTTGTTGGCCTGTTGTGGTTATGCTTTTTGGTAGTTGAGTATCCGTGCCGGACTTGGATATATTGTTTATCTCTGTTTTTATATTTTCGGTAAGCGATAATAAACAAAAATGACTGCTGAGCAATGTTATAATTTGCTCAGCAGTCATTTTTATATTGTGAAGATTATTATCGGTCTGTTTATTCAAGGTCAACCACCGTTATTCCGGCACCGCCAAACTGCACGTGTTCATCGCGGTAAGAAACAACGTTTGGCACGGTCGACAGATACTGACGGATAAGCTGGCGCAGTATGCCCGAACCTGTGCCGTGCAGAATGCGCACGCGGCTCATGCCCACAAGTATGGCATCGTCGATAAAATATGTAACGGCGTTTATGGCTTCGTCGCCTCTCATTCCGCGCACGTCTATGTCCTGCTTGAAGTTCAGCTTGCGGTTGTCTATCGTCTCGCGCGTCTGTCGTCCCACTGATGCGTAGGTCTTTGGCTCCTCCTTCTTGGGCATGTCGGCACGCTCCAGGCGGTCGGCGCGCATCTTGGTGCGCATGTCGCCGAATATCACTGTGGCCATCTTGCCGTCGGTGCTTTCTATCCGTCCCACATATGTAAGGCCCTTTATGCGCACTGTCTCGCCGGCTTCCAGCGGTGCGTCTTTCTCTTTCTTCTTCAGCGTGGCCTCTTTCAGTGCGGCAGCCGCGTCTTTGTTCTTCTCGGCCTTCTCCTTCTTGCGCTTCTCCTTTCTCTCCTTGCGCTCCTGTATCTGTTTAATCTTTCGGGCTATCATCTCGTCGTTGGCAGTAGTGTCAACCTCGTTGATTTCCTGCTTAAACGCGTTCAGTTCTTCCCTTATGCGCTTAGTCTCCGCCTTTTCGGCCTGACTTTCGCGTATCTCCCTTATGGCGTTCTCAATCTTCTTGTTGCTCTCGCGCAGCAGTTCTTCGGCCTGTTCCTTCGCCTTGCGTATCACGTCCTTTCGGCTCTGTTCCAGTTCCTTCACCTCGCTTTCATATTTTGCAATGGTCTGCTCCATTGTCTTTTCGCGCTGATGAATGTTCTGTCGCTTGTTTTCCCAGTAGCGTTTGTCGCGCACAATGTCCTGCAGATACTTGTCGCTCTGTATATAGTCGCTTCCAACTATGTCGCTCGCGTCTTTTATCACCTCTTCGGGCAGTCCTATCTTGCGTGCTATCTCTATTGCAAACGAGCTTCCGGGGTTGCCTATCGAGAGTTGGAAAAGCGCCTTCATCTGCTGGCGGTCGTATAGCATTGCTCCGTTTACCACTCCTTCGTGGTCTTCGGCAAAGTGCTTCAGGTTCTGATAGTGGGTGGTTATTATGCCGTAGGCCTGTTTGTTGCAGAACTGCTTCAGCACGGCTTCGGCTATGGCACCGCCAATCTGCGGCTCCGTGCCCGTACCGAATTCGTCGATGAGCAGCAGAGTGCTGTTGTTGGCAAACTTCATCATGTACTTCATGTTCATGAGGTGGCTCGAGTATGTACTCAGGTCGTTCTCTATGCTCTGCTCGTCGCCTATGTCGATAAGTATGTTCTTGAATATTCCTGTGTGCGAGCGGTCGCCTACGGGGATTGACAGTCCGCACTGAAGCATGTATTGCAGCAGTCCGGCCGTCTTCAGGCAAACCGACTTTCCGCCGGCGTTAGGGCCCGATATTATCAGTATGCGCTTGTCTTTGGTCAGCATTATGTCGAGCGGCACAACCTTCTTGTCCTGCTTTTCTAACGACAGCTGCAGCAGCGGGTGGCGGGCCTGAATCCAGTCTATGTGAGGCTTCTTCCCGACTTCCGGCTCAATGCCTTTTATCAGCCGTGCCAGTTCGGCCTTGGCGCGTATCATGTCTATCGTTGCCAGAAACCTGTACGACTCCAATATGGGCTTTACGTGTGGACGTACAAGTTTTGAGAAATCGGTTAGTATGCGTATTATCTCGCGGCGCTCCTCGGCTTCAAGCTCTCTCACCTTGTTGTTGGCCTCAACCACCTCTGTCGGCTCAATAAACACGGTCTTGCCCGATGCCGACTCGTCGTGTACTATACCTTTAATCTTGCGCTTCAGTCCCTGCGTTACAGGTATCACCAGTCGGCCGTCGCGTATGGCAGGCGTAACGTCCTTGTCAACCAGACCTTCGCTCTGTGCCGAGCGCAGTATGCTGTATAGCGTGCGCGATATGCTGCCTTCGGTGCGCGACAGCTCGCGCCTTATGTTTTGCAGCTCGACCGATGCGCTGTCTTTCACCTTTCCAAACTTGTCGAGTATCTGGTCGATGCGCTGTATCAGTTGCGGAAATGTTATAATGTCTGCCGTCAGGCGGTGTAGCGCGGGGTAGGGGTATGTCCTTTCTTCCTCGTCGTCGTTGCCGTCTGTGCGGTTAAGATAGTTGACGATGTTGCATATCGTCTCGAGCGAGCGCCTGAGGTCAAACAGTTCGCCCTCGTCGAGATGAGTGCCTTCAAGTCGCAGGCGTGCCACCGACTCGCGCACATCGAAGAAATATTGCATCGGAAAGTCGTCTGCTTCTTCTTGCAGCCGTCTGAACTCTTTCACCTGTTGCAGCCATTCGTTTATCACTTCTGCGTCGCTCGAGAATGTCATGTTGTCTATTCTTTCCTTGCCGAGTGTACTGAGGCAGCGCTCGCGCAGAAGCGTGCGGATTTCATCGAATCCTATCTTAGTTTCAAACGTCTTTGGATAAATCATGCTGCAAAGGTAGTGCAACCCTGCTGAAATGCCAAATAAAATCATCACATCTTTATATCGTGCGCATGTATGGCGCATTGATTTTCGCCGTGTCGCCGTGTCAGAGTTGCCAAACTTCAGGCATTAAGCATGCCTGTTTTACGTTTTAAGAGATGTCCTTTCGCAGTCAGAAAGGCATCCTTTTGCCTTCTGAAAGGTACCCTTTTGCAGTGTGATATGTGCCTTTTTGCCGTATGAAATGTATTCTTTCGTATGTTGAAAGATGCTCTTTCGGCAGCACGCAGGTGTCTTTTTAATATTTCTCGGTTGTTGTTTTTTGCTTACAGTGCATATCCGTTCATATTGCCTTTTTCATGTTTTTCTGTATGTAAAGCATATAAATTCATTGCAGTTGACGCCTTTTCCTGATTTCGGTAGATATTTTTTGGGCTTATTCCTGCCGGAAGTTGACTTCTGGTAATCCTTTTACTGATATTGGTTGACTCTAATACTAAAAAAGTTTTGTTAAAAACTCGTCACTCGTCACAATGCGGTTTAACTCGTTGAATGTCAGCTTGATAAGGCGTGACGAGTTGATTTCTCAACTCATCACATCCCGCCATTTTCGCCCTTTTTTGCCCGAAATTCTTCACGTTTCGGCTGGTTGTGATGAGTAGTGTGACGAGTTGAAAATGCAACTCGTCACACTGTAACGTTTTGATTGTCAGTGGGTTAAACTCTAATGTGACGAGTGACGAGTTTTTAACAAAAACTTTTTCTCGTTTCTCGCCGTGTCGCCATGTCCGGCATCAACGCATGCTTTTAAGCCATTTAAAAGCGTATGAAATCACCATGAAAACAAGAAAAACACACTTTTTTTGAAAAAAGTCGCCAAAAAATTTGGAGATTACATAAAAACCCCTTACCTTTGCACTCGCTTTTGAGACACAAAGCTTGTCGATCCGACAATGGAGAGATGGTAGAGTGGTCGATTACAACGGTCTTGAAAACCGTCGTGCTGAGAGGCACCGGGGGTTCGAATCCCTCTCTCTCCGCAACAAACGCTGAAAATCAGCAGATTGCAAAACAAACACCCAGTTTTACACCCAAGAATGTAAAGTCGGTGTTTTTGTTTTATTTAAGATAATACAACCACTACATAATAAAAGAGTAGCGATATTAAAAGAATCCGATGAGAAAAGACTAATATTTATCTATCCATTCAGTTTGATTTTTCAGGACTTTACATCGTCCTGAAAGTATTTGTTATTGTATTCCAACGTCAGGAGTGGATTATAATACAAGTTTTTTGTGTGGATAGAATTTCGTTTTGCTTAATGTACGAAAGTACTTATCTATAAACGCATGAAATATTAGCACAATGAATCATTGGAAATCAACTTTGGCCGTGATAGGAATAGGCCAACTCATATCTATTTTAACAAGTACGATTGTTGGCTTCTCCATTATTTTTTGGATTAGCAACGAATTTAAATCCCCGACAGCTTTATCTCTGGCTATTTTAGCTGGATTTTTACCACAATTTGTATTAGGCTTGTTTGCCGGGGTCTATGTTGACAGATGGAATCGAAAGAAAACGATGTTTTATTCGGACTTGTTCATCGCGTTCTGTACCCTATGTCTTTTTATTGTGATAACCAAGGGTTATAAAGACCTTTCTTTTTTTTATCTATTGACTGCTTGTCGTTCAATAGGCAGTACGTTTCATGCACCTGCTTTACAGGCAAGCATCCCTCTACTGGTTCCCAAGCACCATCTTGTCAGGGTATCAGGTTTGTACCATTCCATTCAATCCTTCAGTGAGGTGATAGCTCCCGTTGTAGGGGCAAGCCTCGTTGTTTGGCTTCCCATACAGTATATTCTGCTCATAGATGTGATCGGAGCTGTTGCTGCTTGTCTGACCTTACTTTGTGTCCAGATTCCTTCTCTTCAAAAAACGAAAGTTCTTCCAGATTTCAAAAAAGAACTGACGGAATGTTGGCATACCTTGCGGCGTACAATGGGCATTTTGCCTTTATTCGTATGCTTTACGCTGGTGACTTTTGTCCTTATGCCTGTTTTTACGTTATTTCCTTTTATGACGCTTCTGCATTTCAACGGAAACATTTTGCAAATGGGAGTTGTGGAAATGGGTTGGGGCTCAGGGGCATTGTTGGGCGGTTTAGTACTTGCCTGTAAGGCTTTGAAAAGCAAGCAAACATTAGTGATGCATACGGCTTATGTGATATTGGGATTGTATCTGATTAGCGCCAGTTATTTACCATCAAGCGCATTTATAGGTTTTGTTTGCCTAACATTTACAGGAGGCATAGCCTATTCCATTTACCATGCGCTTTTCATCGCTATTATTCAGCAGAACTTGGCTTCGGACATGCTTGGACGGACTTTTTCTCTCATCTTTAGTTTGAGTACCTTTCCATCAATGCTGGGTATCGTAGCTTCAGGATATTGGGTGGAAGCATGGGGTATCACATCCGTCTTTATGATCAGCGGATGGGTTATCTTTCTGATTGGAGTGGGTGCAAATTTTATTTCTTCAATCAAGCAGTTGGATAATTACGCATAGTATTATTTATTAAAGAATTATTATATGACAAAGAAAGAACACACTACGATTACAGAGTTATTTCAAGTTTTGGACTTGTTGGAAAGCCTGGACATGCAGTTTTGGTTGGATGGAGGCTGGGGAGTGGATGTCTTGTACGGACAGCAAACCCGCTTGCATAGAGATATTGACATTGATTTTGATGCCAATTATACAGACCAACTCCTTGATCTTTTGCAGGAGAGAGGATATCAAATTGAAACAAATTGGTTGCCCACCCGTGTGGAACTGTATAGCAAAGAATTAGGCTATATTGATATCCATCCTTTTGTCTTGAATGCGGACGGCACTTCCAAACAAGCCGACTTGGATGGAGGCTGGTATGAATTTCAACCGGACTATTTTGGAACAGCAGTCTTTGAAGGCAGAAGCATCCCTTGCATTTCTGCAAAAGGGCAACAAGTATTCCATTCGGGCTACGATTTAAGAGAGAAGGATATTCACGATTTATCTATAATTAAACAATGTATAACAACAATGAGCCTAACAATTAGATAAGAACAAGAAAATGACAGAAAAACAAATTGTCTGGTATATCTTACTTACAGAAGTAAAGATAGACAGTGACACCCAGTCTGTCACATCCCTGAGTGTAGCTCCATTGGCAGTCTTGCCGGAATTCCAGCGTAAGGGAATTGGGGGGGGGATGTTGATTCAGTAAGCCCATCAGAGGGCAGCACTTTTGGGTTACGGCACAGCAGTCGTATTGGGGCATAAAGAGTATTATCCTCGATTTGGCTATCGCAAGGCTATCGATTTAGGAATTGAATTTCCTTTCGAAGTCTCTCATGAATATTGCATGGTGGCTGAATTAATACCTGGAGCTACTGAGAATGTGAAAGGTATGGTTTGTTATCCAACTGACTTTAAATAGTTTAACAAGTAAAATTCATTATATAACTCGGACTGGGTATTTCAATTTCCCAGTCCGTATTCTGATAGTACTTATTCAATTGGAAGATTGTGTTGCTTCAAGAATGAAAGTTTATCCCAATACCCTCTTTGAAAGACGATTTTGTTATCTTTTACATGAAAAAATCCGCATCCACGAAGTCCAAGAGAGTCTTTCCATTCCATGATAGCCCATTCGCCATCTTCAAAAATATTTTCCACCATACAAACCATTTTAGCAGTGGCAAATTCATTCACAAACATTTTGTAGATTGATTCTTTACCTATTATTGGTTCGTTTGCGACTTGATGATTTACTGCATTAGTAGCATACAGCTCTGCTATATGATAAGCATCTGCTTTGTTAAAGCAATCTATCCATTTTTCCAAAACTTCTTTAGGCTTCATTTTTTATAAATTCTTAGGATTTTGATTCTGTAATAAAAACAATCTGTTTGGATGCATAGATACTTGATTTTATTAATAATAGGCTATTCTATATTCTAAATCCTCTGGATTTTTGCTCTCTCTGCACCGAGTTACGTAGATTCTGCTGTAACTTTTCCCATTGTTCCTTAAACCATTGTACTATGGGTTGTCGGTTTATGGTCAGCATAAGCTTACCACTATCCATCGGATGTTTCTCAACCCTAAAAATATCATTCTTGATGTCAAATTTCCACCTGTGTTCTTCGGAATAAATTTTGCCACTACATTGTATGGATTCTTTCTTTGTCAAGAGGTTTTCTATCATGTCTTTGGTAAACCCGATAACAGCGCATAATTTTTCCATTCTCAACATCTCTTTGAACATGGGAAACCATTTGTGGGCTTTTTCAAGCAAGGTGCTCAATCGTGATATTTCCTTGTCTTTGGCTTCAAGTTCTTGATTATGTATTCTTTGAAGATTACGAATTTGTCTGCTATGCTGTTCCTGTATTTGTTGTATCTGAATTTTTAATTCATCAGTAGCTTTGTCCCGTTTGGTAATTTCCTGATGTAGCTGCTCGATGTGATGTTCCAGTTCTTTCAGCTTACCGCTTCCGAAAAGAGAACCTACACCGCTTGCTATGGCGGTAGCAGCATTGGTGGCTGTTTTCTTTAGTTTGTCCGTGCGTATCTCTGCTTTTACCTGTTTGAGTTCCTGTTCGGCAAGGCTTACTTGTTGTTCCTTGTGTCGCTTGGTTTCCTCTATACGTTGCAGTTCGGCTTTCTGCTTCTCAA
>ERZ773237.3053-NODE-3053-length-10224-cov-2.908349_pt1 | contig 10224 bp, 9 predicted proteins | sample MGYA00580990_ERZ773237 | MGnify/ENA primary metagenome ERZ773237 (study PRJEB29015, sample SAMEA2737749) | human gut metagenome | biome: human gut; feature: human-associated habitat; material: faeces | place: China | collected 2012 ...
CGGAGGAGGCGGAAGCCTTCGCGCGCGGCGCGAATCTGAATGATAGAACTTATTTTGTGCCTGCATTTACAGGGCTGGGCGCCCCTTATTGGGATCCGGATGCTCGAGGCATGCTTATTGGTCTCACTCGCGGAACCAATCGGGCACATATTGCTCGGGCAGCATTAGAGGCGATTGCTTTTCAAAGCGCTGAAGTGCTCACGGCTATGGCCAAGGATGCAACACGCCCAGTGCGGGAACTTCGCGTTGATGGGGGCGCAGCAAGAAATGATCTCCTCATGCAGATGCAGGCTGACATTGCCGGCGTCCCTGTTATTCGACCGGCTCAGACGGAAACGACGGCATTAGGAGCCGCGTTTTTGGCTGGACTGGCGTCGGGCTTTTGGCAAAGTACCGACGAAATTGCCTCACTCTGGCGGGCTGAGCGGGTCTTTGAACCTGTGATGAATGAAGATCAGAGAGGATTTTTGATGAACCAATGGGCTCGAGCCGTCGGCCGTGCCCGCAAATGGAACCAGTGATATGGCAGCAGCAGAAGTAAAACCGACCGTCAAAGGGCTCAACCGCACAGAAGCTCTGGCATCGATTATGCAGGACCCCGTTTGGGACGTCGTGGTTGTAGGCGGCGGCGCTACCGGCGCCGGCGTTGCGCTTGATGCTGCTTCGCGCGGGCTCAAAACGCTGCTTCTGGAAGCGCAGGATTTTTCCGCAGGAACCTCGTCGCGCTCGACAAAGCTGATCCACGGAGGCGTGCGTTATTTAAAAAATCCCAGAGACTGGGGATTGGTGCACGATGCGCTGGTTGAACGCAAGCGTCTGATTGACAACTGCCCGCAGCTCGTGCATGCCGAACCTTTTGTGCTGCCCTGCTTTAAAAAGTGGGAGCGTGAGATCTACATGGCCGGTCTTGGTTTTTACGGCGCAATGGCTGGGAAGGATCAGATTGGCCGTACGCGGATGCTTAAGCCCGAAGAAGCTGAAAAAGTGCTCCCCGGCGTCAAAACCGAGGGGCTCTTAGGCGGCGTGGAGTTTTTCGATGCTCAATTCGATGACGCGCGCCTCAACATAGCGCTCATTCGTACAGCAGCCACACACGGAGCCGTTTGCCTCAATTACATGCCGGTGGTCGGACTTGAACGGATCGGCGGTCTGATTCAGTCGGTGACGGTCGAAGATAAGCACACCGGTGAATCGCACCGCATCCGCACCAAGATGGTTTTCAATTGTGCCGGTGTCTGGGCGGATCAGATTCGTCGTCTCGCAGATCCGCAGGCTGCGCAGCTTCTGCGGTTCTCCCGCGGGACTCATGTTGTCGTCGACCGTTCATTCCTGCCGGGAGATGCAGGCATGCTGATCCCGAAAACACGGGATGGCCGCGTGTTGTTTGCTATTCCTTGGCACAACGCAGTACTTCTCGGCACCACAGATGTTGAGGTCCGCGAGGCAGAGTTCGATCCGCAGCCGTCAGAAGACGAGATTGCCTTTATTCTCGAGACGGCTTCTGGGTATCTGGCAAAGCCTCTTTATCGCAGCGACGTGCTTGCTGCTTTTGCTGGTCTGCGTCCGCTTCTGCGGGTGCCGGCAGGTCAATCCTCAACCGCTCAGGCTTCGCGAAGCCATTCCGTCATTTCGGAATTCGGCAATATGATCACGATTGCCGGCGGCAAGTGGACGTCGTACCGTCGAATGGCCGAGGATGCCATGCTCGAGGCGACGCTGCGTCATCTTATTGAGCCTCGGCTTTGCATCACTAAGGATCTGCCGATTCTCGTGGACGAAACGTTTAATCCCGAAGTCATTGAAGAAGCTGCTTGTCAGGGGCCTGAGAATGATGCCAAGGTGATTGAATATGCACTCTATGCACGTGACTTTGAAGGAGCCTGTACTGCCGAGGATATTCTTTGGCGCCGTTTGCGTGTAGGTGTTCTCAATGCTGCCCGCGCTCAGGAACTGCTTCCTAAAGTGGCTGCGGCGCTAGAAGGTCGGGAATATGCTGCACCTGCCGCATCAGTTGCCAATGAGGCTGAAACGCATGCTGAAGAGGCTGCTGTGCAGTGTTCGGGAAAAGCGGCGGATGAGGTGGCAGAAGTGTCGACGGAACCGTCTTCGAAGAGTGTAAAGCCCGAGGTCTCGGCGGAAGCGCTGGAAACGCCGACGGCTGCTGAAGAAGTTGTCAAGTCAGCTGAAGCGGACGCAGAAGTTGTAAAGTCTGCGGACGCAGATGCAGAGGTGCTTGCGGAGCCGTCCTCGAAGAGTGAAAAACCCAAGGTCTCGGTGAAGGCGCAGAAAACGCCGACGGCGGCCGAAGAAGTTGTAAAGTCGGCAGATGCGGACGCAGAGGTACTTGCAGAGCCGTCTTCGAATCGGAAGTCAAAACGGTTCTGGCATCGCTAACACTCTTTATGAAAAATGGCGCTTGACGGCAAGAACCGCGGCGCAAATAACCACAGCCGGCATGGAGCGTTAAGTACCGTGCCGGTTCCTTAATTCTGAAATACGCGAAAACAAGGCTCCCTTTATGGAATACAGTTTTTGGGGTGGACTCATGCTGATGGTGCTGATGGCAGATCCTCTCGGCAACATCCCGATCACCATATCCTGCATGAAGAATGTGCCGAATAAGCGGCGGACCTTTGTACTCTTTCGAGAGTGCATGATCGCAATGGGGATGCTTCTGTTGGCGATGTTTTTCGGCAGACCCTTCTTGGCTGCCATTGGACTTTCCGATGCGGCATTGAGCATCGGCGGATCCGTGATCGTCATGCTGATGGCGATTCGTATGGTCTTTCCGACTCAAGAAGGTGTCTTTGGTCAAACGCCTGGCGGAGAGCCATACATTGTTCCCATAGCCATACCAGCGATTGCCGGCCCTTCAACGCTCGCTACCATCATGATGCTTGCTGCGAGCGAGCCCAACAGACTTTTTGAGTGGGGCGCGGTTGTTGTAATCACCTGCGTGGTGAGTTTCTTTGTGCTGGCTTCCGCCGACTGGTTGGAGCGACATATGGGGGAAAAGCTCACGCTCGCTTTTGAGCGCTTAACAGGACTTCTTCTGGCAATGATGGCCACGCAGATGTTCTTGGGCGGGGTGGAGGCATTTTTGGCCAAACTGCCGCACTGAATCGAAAGAAATTTTGACTTTTTAGTGGACGAAGTTCGGCAAAATGCGTAAAATCCGCTTCCTTGACTGGAAAGTGTCGGCGGTTTGCTTACCCCATCGTTTCCACTGGCGCCGCCCTAAAAAGCGCTTTTCGGTTGAGTTTTAAGTGCGAGGCGGTTCGGGGAATCCGCGCCGCCCGATTCTATTTTTATTCTGAGCAGCAGCGATTGCACCGCGTTCGCCCGTAAGACGGCGGACGAAGTCTGCCGTCGGCGCCATCCGGCGGAACGTGTGCTTTAAGGGCATGAGCTGAGCTCGCAGTAACCATTAGGTGAACGCAATGAAGACCTTCTCGGCCAAGCCGCTTGAGGTTAAGCGCGACTGGTTCGTGGTCGATGCCAGTGATAAGGTGCTCGGCCGTCTGGCCAGCGAAATCGCGCTGCGCCTGCGCGGTAAGCACAAGCCCGAATTCACGCCGCACGTCGACACGGGCGATTTTATCGTCGTGATCAACGCCGACAAGCTCGTTCTCTCCGCTGAAAAAGCGGGCAAGAAGACGTACTATCGTCACACCGGCTACCCCGGCGGCATCATCGAAACGACGTTTGCTCAGATGCAGGAAAAGCATCCGGGACGCGCTCTCGAAATCGCCGTCAAGGGCATGCTTCCGAAGGGCCCCCTCGGCTACGCAATGATCAAGAAGCTCAAGATCTACGCCGGCGCCGAACATCCGCATACGGCTCAGCAGCCCAAGGTTCTTGACCTCTAATAAGGTGTGACAAAGATGATCGGCAACTACAATTACGGCACCGGCCGTCGCAAGAGCTCCGTCGCTCGCGTCTTCATTAAGCGCGGCACGGGCAAGATCGTTATCAATGGCCGTCCGCTCGACCAGTATTTCCAGCGTGAAACGGGCCGCATGATCGTCATGCAGCCGCTGCAGCTCACCGAAAATGTCGAAACGTTTGACATTATGGTCAACGTCGTCGGCGGCGGTGAATCTGGTCAGGCTGGCGCTGTCCGTCACGGTATCACCCGCGCTCTGATGGAATACGACGAGTCCCTGCGTTCTGAACTGCGTAAAGCTGGCTTCGTTACTCGTGACGCTCGTCAGGTTGAACGTAAGAAAGTCGGTCTGCGTAAAGCACGTCGTCGTCCGCAGTTCTCCAAACGTTAATTGGCTTCTGCTCCGGCAGAAAACAATTTGCGAAAAAACCCGCTTCGGCGGGTTTTTTTATGGCTAAATTCTGAATCAGCGTAAAAAATGGAAAGTTGCTTTTTGCTGCCGTCTGACAGACAGGCAAAACAAAAACCACATCGCCAATAAGGGACTAAGTCAACTATTTCAGACTAAAGCGCATCTCTTTTTCCCCATTTCCGGCATCGACTCACCACAAAGGTCGCAAAATCTGGTAAACTATCATCCAATTTTCTGCCCAAATGTCGGGTATTGCTCATTTTTTGTTTGATTTTCGAACAAAGAGAGTCGTTCCTTACTGGGTAACACAACTTCTGACTGGCCACCTGGTGGCTGGTAGCAGTAAAAATTCTGACTATACCTGGAGGTTTTCATGGCTGTCGCTGCCAACAAACGTTCGGTAATGACGCTGTTTTCCGGTCCTACTGACATCTATAGCCATCAGGTCCGCATTGTGCTGGCTGAGAAAGGTGTAAGTTTCGAGATCGAACACGTGGAAAAGGACAATCCGCCTCAGGATCTGATTGACCTCAACCCGAATCAGAGCGTTCCGACCCTGGTGGATCGTGAGCTGACCCTGTGGGAATCTCGCATCATTATGGAATATCTGGATGAGCGTTTCCCGCATCCGCCACTGATGCCTGTTTACCCGGTAGCTCGCGGTGAAAGCCGTCTGTACATGCATCGCATCGAAAAAGACTGGTACACGCTGATGAACACCATCATCAACGGTTCAGCTTCTGAAGCCGATGCCGCACGTAAGCAACTGCGCGAAGAACTGCTGGCGATTGCGCCGGTCTTCGGTCAGAAGCCGTACTTCCTGAGCGATGAGTTCAGCCTGGTCGATTGCTACCTTGCTCCTCTGCTGTGGCGTCTGCCGCAACTGGGCATCGAGTTCAGCGGCCCGGGTGCGAAAGAGCTGAAAGGCTATATGACCCGCGTCTTTGAGCGTGACTCTTTCCTTGCTTCTTTAACTGAAGCTGAACGTGAAATGCGTCTGGGCCGGAGTTAATCTGTATGGATTTGTCACAGCTAACACCACGTCGTCCCTATCTGCTGCGTGCATTCTATGAGTGGTTGCTGGATAACCAGCTCACGCCGCACCTGGTGGTGGATGTGACGCTCCCTGGCGTGCAGGTTCCTATGGAATATGCGCGTGACGGGCAAATCGTACTCAACATTGCGCCGCGAGCTGTCGGCAATCTGGAACTGGCGAATGATGAGGTGCGCTTTAACGCGCGCTTTGGTGGCATTCCGCGTCAGGTTTCTGTGCCGCTGGCTGCCGTGCTGGCTATCTACGCCCGTGAAAATGGCGCAGGCACGATGTTTGAACCTGAAGCTGCCTACGATGAAGATGCCAGCATCATGAATGATGAAGAGGCATCGGCAGACAACGAAACCGTTATGTCGGTTATTGATGGCGACAAGCCAGATCACGATGATGACACTCATCCTGACGATGAACCACCGCAGCCACCACGCGGTGGTCGACCGGCATTACGCGTTGTGAAGTAATACAAAAACAGGCCCTGGCGGCCTGTTTTGTCTTTTTAATCGCTTAATAAAATAGCGTGATAGTGGCAATCATATTCACCACGAAACCGACTGCCATGGGGATCGCTGTCCGCTTCACTACCGCAAAAGGCGAAACGCCTGCAATTCCTGACGTAACGACCACCACCGCAGTAATCGGCGAAACAGCGCGCGCTAGCGTCGTGGCAAAATGCATCGGCATAATCATTACAACCGCTGGTACATGTAGTCCGGCTGCGATATTCGGAATAAGACTGGCAAATGACATAAACGGCGCATTGCCTGAGCCCATCACAATGGCACAAATGGCAATGACCAGCGCCATAATAATCATCACGCCAATACCGCCCAGACCAGAATGCTCCGCCCCCCTGATAACCGCATCGACAGTGCCAATCGTCGTTAAGCCTTTCGCAAATATTTCACCCGCGACCACCAGCGTTACCACGTTGGCAAACTGCGTACCCATGCCGTCAAAAAACGCCTGCACATCGTCCATTGTTTCGCGCAAGTTATGCTTGCGGAAGAACTCAACAAACAGCGTCACCGTCAAACTCAGTAACATCACCACCACCAGATGCAGTTCTGACTGCATCAGCCCGACGTGGGCAAGGAACAGCGAGCCGAGCATCAGGATTAACGGCATCACCGGTAAAATGGCGTAATAGAGCGGCGGGACATTATCGAGAGCTTTTTGCTCTGCCTGTTCGTGATTGATATTTTTATCTTTTTTGTCGAAAGCGCGTTGCACGAAAAAGTGGGAGATCGCCACCGAGATAATGATGCAAGAGGCGACCGGAAGCTGGTAGTGGAAGAAGTAAGTGGCAATTTTCATTCCTGCGACCTGGGCAGCAAAAATGGAGTTCGTTTCCAGAATCCCCCACTCAATGGACATCGTGGTTGCGATAACCGCCACCGCAGAGAGGCGACTTACTCCCAGACTCACCAGCGTCGGAAATAAGGTGACCATCAGCAACATACCCAGACCGGAGGCGCTGGTAATAAACTGCGCCATGATTTGGCCGATGACGTAAGTTGCCGACAGAATAATATACGGCGAGCGAATGAGTTTTAACGGGCGGCTTAACAAGCTCACCATCGCGCGACTTGCCCCTATGCGCTCCATATAGCGGGCATAACCGCCCACTGCCATAATCGACAGCCCCAATCCAGCAATGCGGTTGGACAGCATGCGCAGGATTTCATTATAAATATCGACGATCAAGTAGCCGCTGCTTTTGGCGGGATCGAGCACACCACCGAACCCTAACCAGACACCGCACATCATCAGGAAGATACCTGCGGCAGCCAGCACCACCTGAGGTTTGTAGTTTTTCAGGATCAAATAGCCCATCGTAATTAATACGATGACAGATATAATTATGCCGAACATTGTTGAACTCCGTGTCAAAAGAAAATGGTCAATCCCATAAACGGCAGATTGAAAACAATGATGTTATATTTTTTGCAAGGCTATTTATGGTGCGGATGTCGTGTTTTTAATTGTAGATGAGGTGATTTTTCATTAAAAAATATGCGCTTATGATTATTTTGTAAGAACACATTCATAATATTCATAATACTTGTTAATAGTCTTATGAATAATTCAATCGGGATGTTTTTATCTGCGTTACATTAATTTTTCGCAATAGTTAATTATTCCGTTAATTATGGTAATGATGAGGCACAAAGAGAAAACCCCGCCATTTCCCCCTACTTTCAATCCTGTGATAGGATGTCACTGATGATGTTAATCACACTGACCTTACAGAATGGGCCTTATGAACGCATTTGATTCGCAAACCGAAGATTCTTCACCTGCAATTGGTCGCAACTTGCGTAGCCGCCCGCTGGCGCGTAAAAAACTCTCCGAAATGGTGGAAGAAGAGCTGGAACAGATGATCCGCCGTCGTGAATTTGGCGAAGGTGAACAATTACCGTCTGAACGCGAACTGATGGCGTTCTTTAACGTCGGGCGTCCTTCGGTGCGCGAAGCGCTGGCAGCGTTAAAACGCAAAGGTCTGGTGCAGATAAACAACGGCGAACGCGCTCGCGTCTCACGTCCTTCTGCGGACACCATCATCGGCGAGCTTTCCGGCATGGCGAAAGATTTCCTTTCTCATCCTGGCGGGATTGCCCATTTCGAACAATTACGTCTGTTCTTTGAATCCAGCCTGGTGCGCTATGCGGCTGAACACGCCACCGATGAGCAAATCGATTTGCTGGCAAAAGCACTGGAAATCAACAGTCAGTCGCTGGATAACAACGCGGCATTCATTCGTTCAGACGTTGATTTCCACCGCGTGCTGGCGGAGATCCCCGGTAACCCAATCTTCATGGCGATCCACGTTGCCTTGCTCGACTGGCTGATCGCCGCACGTCCAACCGTGGCTGATCAGGCTCTGCACGAGCATAACAACGTTAGCTATCAACAGCATATTGCGATCGTTGACGCGATCCGGCGTCATGATCCTGACGAAGCCGATCGTGCGTTGCAATCGCATCTCAACAGCGTCTCTGCTACCTGGCACGCCTTCGGTCAGACCACCAACAAAAAGAAATAATGCCACTTTAGTGAAGCAGATCGCATTATAAGCTTTCTGTATGGGGTGTTGCTTAATTGATCTGGTATAACAGGTATAAAGGTATATCGTTTATCAGATAAGCATCACTTCAGAGGTATTTATGGCAACGAATTTACGTGGCGTAATGGCTGCACTCCTGACTCCTTTTGATCAACAACAAGCACTGGATAAAGCGAGTCTGCGTCGCCTGGTTCAGTTCAATATTCAGCAGGGCATCGACGGTTTATACGTGGGTGGTTCTACCGGCGAAGCCTTTGTACAAAGCCTTTCCGAGCGTGAACAGGTACTGGAAATCGTCGCTGAAGAGGCGAAAGGTAAGATTAAACTCATCGCCCACGTCGGTTGCGTCAGCACCGCCGAAAGCCAACAACTTGCGGCATCGGCTAAACGTTATGGCTTCGATGCCGTCTCCGCCGTCACGCCGTTCTACTATCCTTTCAGCTTTGAAGAACACTGCGATCACTATCGGGCAATTATTGATTCGGCGGATGGTTTGCCGATGGTGGTGTACAACATTCCAGCCCTGAGTGGGGTAAAACTGACCCTGGATCAGATCAACACCCTGGTTACGTTGCCTGGCGTCGGTGCGCTGAAACAGACTTCTGGCGATCTCTATCAGATGGAACAGATCCGTCGTGAACATCCTGATCTGGTGCTCTATAACGGTTACGACGAAATCTTCGCTTCCGGCTTGCTGGCAGGCGCTGATGGTGGTATCGGCAGTACTTACAACATCATGGGCTGGCGATATCAGGGGATCGTGAAGGCGCTGAAAGAAGGCGATATCCAGACCGCGCAGAAACTGCAAACTGAGTGCAACAAAGTCATTGATTTACTGATCAAAACGGGCGTATTCCGCGGCCTGAAAACTGTCCTGCATTATATGGATGTCGTTTCTGTGCCGCTGTGCCGCAAACCGTTTGGACCGGTAGATGAAAAATATCTGCCAGAACTGAAGGCGCTGGCCCAGCAGTTGATGCAAGAGCGCGGGTGAGTTGTTTTCCCCTCGCTCGCCCCTACCGGGTGAGGGGAAATAAACGCATCTGTACCCTACAATTTTCATACCAAAGCGTGTGGGCATCGCCCACCGCGGGAGACTCACAATGAGTACTACAACCCAGAATATCCCGTGGTATCGCCATCTCAACCGTGCACAATGGCGCGCATTTTCCGCTGCCTGGTTGGGATATCTGCTTGACGGTTTTGATTTCGTTTTAATCGCCCTGGTACTCACCGAAGTACAGGGTGAATTCGGGCTGACGACGGTGCAGGCGGCAAGTCTGATCTCCGCAGCCTTTATCTCTCGCTGGTTCGGCGGCCTGATGCTCGGCGCTATGGGTGACCGCTACGGGCGTCGTCTGGCAATGGTCACCAGCATCGTTCTCTTCTCGGCCGGGACGCTGGCCTGCGGCTTTGCGCCAGGCTACATCACCATGTTTATCGCGCGTCTGGTCATCGGCATGGGGATGGCGGGTGAATACGGTTCCAGCGCCACCTATGTCATTGAAAGCTGGCCAAAACATCTGCGTAATAAAGCCAGTGGTTTTCTGATTTCCGGCTTCTCTGTGGGGGCCGTCGTTGCCGCTCAGGTCTATAGTCTGGTGGTTCCGGTCTGGGGCTGGAGAGCGCTGTTCTTTATCGGCATTTTGCCAATCATCTTTGCTCTCTGGCTGCGTAAAAACATCCCGGAAGCGGAAGACTGGAAAGAGAAACACGGGGGTAAAGCACCAGTACGCACGATGGTAGATATTCTCTACCGTGGTGAACATCGCATTGCCAATATCGTAATGACACTGGCGGCGGCTACT
>ERZ773237.3059-NODE-3059-length-10203-cov-4.627611_pt1 | contig 10203 bp, 7 predicted proteins | sample MGYA00580990_ERZ773237 | MGnify/ENA primary metagenome ERZ773237 (study PRJEB29015, sample SAMEA2737749) | human gut metagenome | biome: human gut; feature: human-associated habitat; material: faeces | place: China | collected 2012 ...
CAGATCACGCACCAGCCGGAAGTAGCGGTTGTTCTCGTGGTCGGCAAAGCCCGCCTCGTCCATGTTGGCGGCGTAGATGATGGGCTTCAGGCTCAGCAGGTCGGCGGTCTCCACAATGGCGCGGTCCTCGTCGCCGCAGTCGAAGGTGCGGGCGGACCTTCCGGCGTTGAGATGCTCCGCCAGGGCCCGGAATACCTCGGCCTCGTGCAGGAACTTCTTGTCGCCCTTGGCGGCCTTGGCGGCCTTCTCCACCCGGCGGTTCACCATGTCCAGGTCCGCCATAATCAGCTCCAGGTCGATGGTCTCGATGTCGCCCAGGGGGTCCACCGGCACGTTGGTCCCGGCGTCGGCCACCACGTGCATGATGTTCTCGTCGTCGAAGCAGCGCACCACATGGACGATGGCGTCGGTGCGGCGGATGTTCTCCAGGAACTTGTTGCCCAGGCCCGCCCCCTGGCTGGCGCCCTTCACCAGGCCCGCAATGTCCACAAATTCGATGACGGCGGGGGTCTTTTTGTCGGGCTGATACATCTCCGCCAGCTTATCAAGCCTTGCATCCGGCACGGCCACCATGCCCACGTTGGGCTCGATGGTGCAGAAGGGGTAGTTGGCGCTTTCGGCTCCGGCGTTGGTGATGGCGTTGAACAGCGTTGATTTGCCCACGTTGGGCAGTCCCACGATACCTAATTTCATAGTTTTCTCTATCTCCTTATTTTTCAAGGGTTTTCGGCACTTGAACGGCGCTTACTGTACCATTACTGTACCATTTTGATTTTGCTGCACTTTTTCAAATTGTAATACGGCTTTTGACATGGAATCATTCGTCACATGAACGTACCGATCCATCGTCGTTTTGATGCTGGCATGACCGAGCAATTTTTGCAGCACTTTTGGCTGCATCCCGCTTTCGATTGCACGCGTTGCATAGGTGTGGCGCAAAGCGTGCATACAGAATCGCCGGATTCCTGCCTCATCGCACAGTTTGTAAAGGTGGGTATCATAGGAACTGTTCTTTGCCGGTTCCCCGGTACGCCAGTTGATAAAAACAAGATCACGCATACACAGGCTTGCAGTTTCTCCCGTGCGCCGATCCATGTATTCCAGCGTGGAGTTGAGCAGTTCAGATTCCTTTCGCTCCGAAACCTGAGAATAGAGCTGTTTCAAGATGTCGTAAGCATGGCTTGTCAGCGGGAGGGTGCGATAGCTCTGCTGCGTTTTGGGAGGACCTGCGCGCCACACCTTCTGTTTATGCCGAAACTCCAGCGTCTTATTTACCGTAAGAGTTCTTGCTTTCCAGTCGATGGCATCCCATGTCAGCTCGATCACTTCACCTGTCCGCATCCCTGTTTCTAAAATCAGGGCATACTGCGCATAGTTATGGGAGCGTTTGGCTGCCTCCATAAATTTCTGCTGCTCATCCGTTGTAAGACATTTGATGTCGTCCACAGCGCGGACGGGCTTGGTAAAGCGAACGCCGTCCATCGGGTGCTTCCGGATCATGTCGTTCATCACAGCAGCCCGAAACATCGTTCCCATAGCAATATATGTCTGGCGGATCGTTGAACCGGCATACGATGCTTCCATTTGGTTGAAAACCATCTTGCAGTGCATCGGCTTGACATCTGTGAGCCGCATCTTACCAATCACGGGCTTTACATTGTACTCATACCGCTCCCGGTAATTTCTCTTTGTGTTCGGTGCCAAGTCCCCCACGATGTGGCTGATCCAGAACTCAAACCATTCTGTTACCGTCATATCCGGCGGAGCAAACACATCCTCATGACGGTCTGCATACTTTGCATCTTCCAGCCAGTTCCGGGCTTCCGGAAGTGAGGAAAAGCACTTGACCTGACGCTTTCCTTCACTGCTTACAAATCTTGCGCTATATAAACCGTCCTTTCTCTGGCAGATACCCTTGCCGCATTCTTTGCCTTTTAAGTTTTTGCCCATTGTATACTCCTTTCCCGCAGAGAGAAAAGAGCCTACTGCAACAACATAATTATAGCAGATAGGTTCTTTTCTCTCAAGCTGTTTTTACAAATTATCTTTTGCCGTCAGATCACCAGCTTTTGGCTGATATAGTCCTCAAATTCCTTCTGTTTGACAAGCTTTTTCGTCCCGACGAACAAAACGAAGGGGCAGTTGGGCGCTCTCAGCATACTGTCGATCTTGTTGATGCCGATGTTGCTGTATTCTGCCGCTTCTCTGGCGGTCAGTGTCATTTTGAGGTGGATGGGGACGGTGAGAATGTTGTCCATAGAAAATTCTCCTTTCTTGGCGGCTATGTAGACAAATAGAATTCGATTTCGCGGCTGCGAGGGAAATCGTATTGCCGTGCGGCTTTGGCGGTGCGGGAAGGCTTGCCATTCAAGGGCTTTTCGCCCCCAAACTGTCTACACCCGACCGCCGTTTGCGGGCGGATTTTGCCTTCTGCTGGCGATGAACCTCCTTGGCGCAGGCAGGGCAGTATTTTGCCCTCCCAGAGCGAGCGAGGATGCCCGTGCCGCAGACTTCGCAGCGGCGAAGTCTTTTTGGGTTGAGGATGGGTGCGGCAGGCGTTCGATGGGGTCAAGCTTGTGCATCTTTGCCCTCCTTTGCGATGAGCTTTGCGTCCGCTGGGTAGTTCAGCGTGATGAGGGCGGGCTTTCTCTGCCGTTTTTTAAGTATCAGAGAAGAAAAAATGTCCCCGCTTTCGAAAAAGCGGGGACATCACGATCTGCGGATATTGGGATTTGATAGAATAGCAAGCACAGCCGCTGTCCGGACACGCGGCGATTTTGGGAGTATCCCAAGCCCTTTGCATTTGGCTCACAGCCTTATATTCAGGAGGCAGCCGATCATGAATCATTCAGTGGTTGGTGCTTGCTTTCTTCATGAACTCCAGATAAAGACTGTACAACACAGCACAGACGGGTACGCTGAACAGCATCCCTAAGACGCCGAATGCTTCGCCGCCGATTGTGACAGCCATCAGCACAAGCAGTCCGGGAAGCCCAACGGACTTACCGACCACCTTGGGATAAATCAGATTGCCCTCCACCTGCTGCAAAATGAGCAGAAAGAGAATGAACCACAGAGCCTTGCCGGGTTCTGCCAGCAGGATCAAAAACGCACCAAGACCGCCGCCGATCCATGCGCCGAAAATCGGCACCAGCGCAGTAACGGCCACAAACGCGGAGACCGCACCGGCATACGGGATCCCAAGGATCAGCATTCCAAAGAAGCACAGAACGCCGATGATGACCGCTTCGGTAAGCTGCCCGCTGACAAAATTTGTGAAGGTCTGGTTGGTCAGAGAGGCAATACTCAGAAGCCGCTGTGCCTTCTTTTGCGGAAGGACTGTTACAATGAGTTTTTTCAAATGTGCCGCGACGACTTCCTTCTTTGCAAGCAGATACAGCGCAAAGACAAGTCCCAAGAGAACGTCCACCAAAACCGACAGGACAGAGGTTGCCGCGCCCCACGTCACGGTGAGGATGCCGCTTCCCTCGTCGCTGATCAAGGCGGTGACCTTCTCGATCAACAGGTCGGAGTCTATGGCGTATTCGGGCAGGACAATGTTATATTTTGCAGTAAACCGGACAACGCCTGTCCACCACCGCCCGATTTCCTCCACATAGGCCGGAATGTTTTGAATAAACTCGTCGCCGGACTCCCGCAGGCTGGGGATCATCATAAACACCACGGCAAACAGAATCCCAAGAACGAGCACGGTGCTTGCGCTCAGGCACACAGGGCGGGTCAGCTTTTCAGGAGCCCTTCGGCACACCTTGTTCCAGCAGCATTCCAACGGTCGAAGGACTACGTTGATCAAAAAAGCAATCGCGCCGCCGATCAGAAACGGAGTGAACAGCGCAAGCACCTTGCCGAGAAAACGCAAAACAGCGTCAAGGTTTACCAGTGCCCACGCAAATACAATCAGCAGCACCAATGCGCGGATAATGTAACGAATAATCGCCTTGTCCGGCCATTTGCGTTCCTGCGGCGCGGAATCCTCATTTCTGTTACCGGCTGTGTTTTGCGGTTTCTTCGCCATGTTTCTTCCTTTCCACTATTGTGCACAGGCCCATTCAAATCCGAAAGCACTTTTGCAGGGCTTTATACTCACCCATTGCCAGAATCGTTATGTCATCGGACAATACAGTGTCCGGCGTAACGGAAACATCCGTTTTTCCTGCACGCTTGATGCCGAGGATATTGATGCCGAACTTTCGGCGAACATCCAGTTCTCCAACGCTTTTCCCGACCCACGCCTCTGGCACCTGAACTTCAAAGATGGCGTGCTGCTCGTCGATCTCTATATAGTCAAAAATATGGTCGGCAGTGAATCGAATCGCTGCCCATTTTGCCATCTGCTTTTCGGGATAGACCACGTTATCTGCGCCGTTGCGGAGCAGAAACTTCGCCTGCACGTCGCGTTCGGCGCGGGATACCACGCATTTTGCGCCCAGCTCTTTCAGCAGCGAGGTGGTTTCCAGCGAGTTCTGGAAGTTGCCGCTGATGGTCACAAAGCAAACGTCAAAATTTCCGATACCGAGCGAACGCAGAAACTCCGCATTGGTGCTGTCGCCGATCTGTGCGTTGGTGACAAACGGAAGCACATCGTTGATCCGTTCCTCATTGGTATCGACTGCCATGACCTGATGCCCCAGTGGAGAGAGCTGCATGGCGATATGCCGCCCAAAGCGGCCTGCTCCAATCAATAAAACATTTTTCATGGGATAGACAACTCCTTTGCTTATCCAATCGTGATGCTTTCCTGCGGCAGCTTTGCATTGCCGCTTTTTTTGCTGGACACCGCCGCATAAATGAGCGTCAGCCCGCCGACCCTGCCCAGATACATCAGCGCGATCAATACCGCCTGCGAGGGAATGTGCAGCTGCGGCGTAATACCCAGAGTCAGTCCCACGGTGCCCACCGCCGACGCGGTTTCATATAGGCAGGAGGACAGCGGAAGATTCTCGTATACGCTGATAAAGACGGCTCCCCCAAAGAACAGCGCAAGGTACATCGTCAGAATGGTCGCGGCGGTTTTGACGGCACTGCAATCGACTCTGCGCCCAAAGAATTGAGCGCTGTCCCGCTGCCGGAAGCTCGCGGCAGCATTGGCAAGCAGAACAGCCAGCGTTGTGGTTTTCATGCCGCCTGCCGTGGAGCCGGGAGAACCGCCGATGAGCATCAGAAGGATCATCACGCCCAGCGATGCGCCGGACATGGCGGGTAGATCGACTGTGTTGAAGCCCGCCGTTCTCGGCGTGACCGATTGGAACAGGGCTGCCTGAACCCGCTCTCTGAGGGGAAGGGCATCAAAGTCCACAAAGAAGAAAAACAGCGCCGGAAGGACGATCAGCGTGAGTGTCGTGACAAGAATCACCTTGCTCTGCATTCGATAACGGTGGAAGTGCAGCTTGTTTTCGCAAATGTCATCCCATGTCAGAAAACCAATGCCGCCGGTTATGATCAGGAGCATGATCGTGATATTGATCACCGGATTTTGGACATAACCGGTGAGAGAGGGATACAGGTTATGGTTCGTTCCCAGAATGTCAAACCCTGCGTTGCAAAAGGCAGAGATCGAGTGAAATACCGCCATCCATATCCCGTGCCATCCGTAGTCGCGGCAAAACACCGGCAGCATGGCAAGCGCGCCGATCAGTTCGATCAGAAATGTTCCCCGCAGGATGAACCGTGTCAGCCGGACGATTCCCCCCACTTTCGGCGCTGAGATGGCGTCCTGCATGGTGCTGCGCTGCATCAGAGAGATCCTTCGCCCGGACAGCAGCGCAAACGATGCCGCCACGGTGACAACACCAAGCCCGCCTATCTGAATCAGCGTCAGGATCACAGCCTGCCCAAAGACCGACCAATAGCTGCCGGTATCCTGCACCACAAGACCCGTTACACAAACAGCGGAGGTCGCGGTAAACAGTGCCTCATGAAACGGCGTTACACACCGAGCTGTCGCAGAAATTGGCAGCATCAGCAGCAGCGCGCCCAGCAGGATTACCCCTGCAAAGCCCAATATGATGATTTGAAAAGACGAAAGACGATGCTTTCTGCAAACCATTTCTTCTGACATCATCCTCACTCCTTGTGAATTGCGCGATAGATTTATTGTGCGCAGGCCAAACACACGCCGCATTGCCTGACTGTGACAGAGGACACCCGATGCGCGCTCAGCCCGGAGACCGTGATCTCCAAATTCTGCACAGCGAAGGAATCGCCCTTGACGGGGACTCTATTCAGCTGCTCCATGACCCAGCCGCCGACAGAAACACTGTCCGATTCCAGCTTGACATCAAAGAATTCCATAAAATCTTCCAAGCTGACGGAGCAGTCCACACGGTAGGTATTCTCGTCCAGCTTTTCAAAATCTTCTTCCACTTCGTCGTGTTCGTCCCAAATTTCACCAACCAGTTCTTCCAGAATATCCTCCATCGTAACAATACCGAGCGTGCCGCCAAAATCGTCTACAACGACGGCGACATGGGACTTCTGATGCTGGAGCATTTTTAGAATGTCGCGGATCTTCGTGTGCTGATAGACGAACAACGGTTCCGTCATGATTGCCGTAATGGGCTGATCCGTCATCTTGCCGTTGATATAGAAGTCCTTCTGATGAAGAACACCGACGATCTGATCGATGGTATCCCGGTAGACCAGCAGACGGGAGAAGCGGGACTGTGTAAAGGCTCTGGCAATTTCCTCGTGGCTCTCGTCGATGTCCACGGCCTCCAATTCGATGCGATGCGTCAGAATTTCCGCCGCCGTCAGGTCGCGGAACTCAAGGGCGTTGCGCAGCAGCTCACCCTCATTTTCGTCAATGCCGCCGTCCTGCTCCACGTCCTCCATGAAAAGGAGCAGTTCCTCGTGGGACATTTTTGCGTCGTCATTTGTCTTGAAGAAGCGAGAAACCAGCTTTTTCCACTGGGAAAAGAGAAAATTCAGCGGGGTCAGCACCCATATCCAGAGCCGGATAAAGGGCGCACTGAACATGGCAAAGCGCTCCGGCGTGTCCTTTGCAACGCTTTTGGGGGTGATCTCACCGAAAATCAAAACAACGATTGTTACGACGACCGTAGAAACCGTCGCGCCGATGTCGCCGTAAAGTCCGACGAACAGAAGTGTGCCGATGGACGCCACCATGATATTGACGATATTGTTGCCGATCAGGATGGTGGAGATCAGCTTGTCATAATCTTCGGACAGCTTGAGCGCCAGCGCTGCCCGCTTGTTTCCGTTGTCCGCCAACACCTTGAGGCGGGTCTTGTTCAGGGATGAAAACGCCGTTTCTGTGGCACTGAAATAGGCGGACATGGCAATGCAGACCACCATTGCGAAAATGCTTCCAAAATAATTCATTTCAAACTCCTTTATGTTCTGTTCATACGATCATTTCATGCAAAAAAAGACACACCTATACCCGATACCGCAGCAAAGGGCGTAGATATGCCACATACGAACAAACCATATAAGAGCAGTTACCGTTATCGTCGCTACTGTCATTTTCCACGGATTTCTTCCTCCTTTTTGCTGTGTGCTTATATCATAGCATTTCTCCGGTGTAGATTCGGTAAAGAAACAAGTGCGGCGCAATATCCCCCTGTGAGAAATCTTGAAGCGCTTCTTTTCATGGAGTATAATAAAGATGTTAAAAAGCACCTTTGGAGAGATTGCCATGAAAAGCCGCCAACGACAAAAGGATATTTTATTTTCGCTCATCGTCTTTTTCAGCGCCTTTGCCGTCAATTTGCTGATTCAGAAGCTCTTTACCACGCAGACGCTGGTGCCCATGATCTTTGTGTTCGGCGTATTTTTGATCTCGCTGAAAACGCATGGGTATTGCTATGGCATCACTTCGGCGATCGTCAGTGTGTTTGCGGTGGATTTTGCCTTCACCTATCCCTATTATGTCTTTGGCTTTTTCGTAGAAGAAAGTATCCTATCCGCTGTCATCATGATGGTCGTCGCCGTTTCCACCAGTACGCTGAACATTCGCATCCGCGATCAGGAGAAGCTGCGCTCAGAAAACGAAAAGGAAAGAATGCGCGGCAATCTGCTGCGGGCGATCTCCCATGACCTGCGCACGCCCCTCACCTCCATATACGGGTCCTCCTCCACGCTGATCTCCAAGTATGACGCGCTGCCGAAGGAGCAGCAGCTCAAGCTGTTGGGAGAAATTCAGGAGGACAGCGAATGGCTCATCCGCATGGTGGAAAATCTCCTGTCTGTCACAAGGATCGACGGCGCGAAGGTGGAGGTCGTGAAAACGCCCACCGTTCTGGACGAACTGATCGACTCCGTTTTGATGAAGTTTTCCAAAAAGCATCCGAATCAGAAGGTCATCACACAGATACCGGAGGAATTTGTGGACATTCCCATGGATCCGCTCCTTATTGAACAGGTACTGCTGAATCTTCTGGAAAATGCCGTATTCCACGCAAAAGGCATGACGGAACTGACGCTTTCCGTTTCTCTTGTGGGGGATAAGGCGGTATTTGAGGTTGCCGACAACGGCTGCGGCATCCCCGCCGGGGAGCTGGAGACCGCCTTCCTGCGCCACGCGCTCCTCGACCCATTCAACGCCGAGCGTTTGGATGGTCCACTCCCAGGTCGGGAGCGCCTCTTCGCAGAGGTGCCGCACTTTTTCGGGCTGGTTGAGACCGCCCCCTTCGGTCATCATGTCTTTGGCCATGAGTTCCGGCGAGTCTTCGAGGCCTTCTTTTTTCTGCATGGGTGTTCCCGGAACGCCCATGATGCCGCCGTTGATGATGGAATTGCCCCCGATGACGCGCATCTTCTCCAATACGCAGACCGAAGCGCCGGCCAGCCGAGCTTCAATAGCGGCGGCAAGACCGGCAAATCCGGAACCAATGACGACAACATCGAACGTTTCATCCCACTTTTCGGGCATCGGATCAAAAGCTTTGGCAGATGCAGATGAAGCGCCGGCAAAGAGTGTTGTGGTAAGCGCAGCGGTTTTAAGCCACTTGCGACGAGAGAGGTTGGACATGTCATTTTCCTTTTGAATGGCCGCAGGCAGTCGGGAGCCTGCATATGCTCATTTTCGGCGCAGACGGTGAAGAATGCGTTTATCCGTTTGCGGTCTGCGTGTTTTTCCTGAGCTCATTTTGTAGTTTGTGCTACAGACGAAATTTGTCTTGCTGATCAACACTCTTCCTTTGAAAAAGAGCCCGCGTCTCTAGGGACGCCCGCTGATTCAAAGGAGAGCAAGAATGAAACAATTCGCGATTACGGCTGCTGCCGCGGCAGCAGTCATGATGATGAATCCTGCATTTGCTGCGGATGCGGCTTATGAAGCCGACCTCTGCGTAATCGGCGCGGGTGCGTCCGGCACCGCAGCTGCCTGGGCAGCCGCCGAAAAGGGCATGAAGGTCATCACGCTTGAAAAGTCTGGTCTTCCGGGCGGCACCGGTAAATATTCCGAAGGCATCTTTGCCGTTGAGAGCGCTATGCAGCGCAACTGGAACTACGGTCTCACCAAAGACGAAGCATTCATGAAAATCATGAATTACGGTCATTGGCGCGGCAATGCGCGCATGGTCCGGGCCTTCGTTGACCGCTCCGCCGACACGATTGACTGGATGATCAAGAACGGCGTGAAGTTCGAAAAGCTCTTTTCCAACTATCCCAACGGTCTGTACACCTGGCACATTTACGAGGGCCGCGGTGCGGGCTGGATAAACCTCTTTATCGACAAGTACAAGAAAGCCGGGCAGACGCTTCTGACGAACACTTGGGGACAGAAGCTCATTACCGAAAACGGCCGCGTGGTCGGCGTTGAAGCGACGAACAAAGCGGGCGACAAGATCACCATCCGTTCCAAGGCGACCATCATTGCGACGGGCGGCTTCTTTGACAACAAGACCATGCGTGAGAAATATCTCCGCTTTGCCGATGCGGACGGCCTCGCGCAGACGGGCAAGACCGGCGACGGCATCCAGATGGCCTGGGCCGTTGGCGGCGGGAAGGAAGGCACGGAGGTGCAGGCCTCTTATCGTCCGGGGCCCCGCGGCGTTTCCACGACCAATCAGGTCAGCGCTACCGCCAAGCAGCCGCATCTCTGGCTGTCGCCCAAGGGCGAACGGTTCTGCAACGAAGAAATCATGCTCGAATGGCCGTTTGCCGGCAACGCCCTGGAACATGAAGCTGAAGTCGAAGCCTTTCCAATCCAGCGAAGCC
>ERZ773237.3062-NODE-3062-length-10197-cov-14.871524_pt1 | contig 10197 bp, 10 predicted proteins | sample MGYA00580990_ERZ773237 | MGnify/ENA primary metagenome ERZ773237 (study PRJEB29015, sample SAMEA2737749) | human gut metagenome | biome: human gut; feature: human-associated habitat; material: faeces | place: China | collected 2012 ...
CCGTCCGCTCGCCGCCCGGTAATATCCAGCGTCCAGTTGATTTTCGCCCGTGCTCCAATCCGCAGCATAGCTTTTACCCTCCACAAAAGTGTCTTTCCTCTATCATACGCCAAACGCGGTGATTGTGCAAGGCGAAAAAATGTGCTATACTATAAGCGCCGCCGACAAAAGGCGGCAAACCACACGTTCGGATACAGTCCGAGAGGAGCAGAAGTGAAGAAACAGGATAAAACGCCCGTGCTGATTAACCTGGTCAGCACCATCCGCGACGAAGAGGGCGAGCAGGAAGCGCCGATGCAGCTGTTCTGCCGCGGAGAACTCAAGAAAACCGCCAGCGGCTATCTCATCCGCTATCAGGAGTCCATGCCGACGGAGGATGACAGCGAGATGGTGACGAGCGACGTGATTCTGTCGCTGTCCGAGCACCGCGTGACCATGAGCCGTCCCGGCGAATACGGCACGACGATGGTGTTCGTAAAGGATCAGCGCTTTGAGGGCGCGTATCACACGCCGTTCGGGGATATGGCGATGGCGGTGTTCCCGACGCAGGTCAAGTGCCGCGCGGCGGACGACGCCGGGATGGTGCACCTCGAATATCAGCTGGATGTGCAGGGGCGCTTCACCGCCATGCACACCATTCACATTGACTATTGCGCGACGGGGGCGCAGTAAGGATGCTGTCGGCGCTTCGGCAGGAGCTGCAGGAGATGCTGGCAACCGTGCCGACGCTTCGCCGCCCGGCGCTGCGGCGGTCGGAGGACGCGAACGCGCTCTTCGCGACGGATTTGCCGCTTTTGGCGGACGCGGCGGATTTCTGCCGACTGGCAGAGAAGCACGGCTGGCGAACGTGGATACACGGCGGCTGGCTGCTGCTGGACAAGCTGCCGAATCCGCCGGATATGCCGACAAAAATCCCCGACGCGTCGGGTGAACTCGGCTGCTGCCTGTCGCTGCTTGCGCGCCATCCGGATGATACGGCGGACGGCACGCTGCTTCGGGCACTGCTGAAATCGGCGGATGCCGGCGGTCAGGCGATGGAGAAATACTGCCGTATGCTGCATCGGGATTTAGCGGCGCGCTTGCGGACGCACAATCCGCTGCCGGGACGCTTGCTGCCGTACCTTTGCCGCGCGGCAGAAGAAAGGACGGGAAATCCATGATTATCAGCTGTATGGGGCACGCAAAATTTGTCATTGAGCTGGACAACGGCCTCCGCATCGTCACTGATCCGTATGATGCGTCGTGCGGCTATCCCGTGACGGCGAATCCGGCGGATGTGGTGCTGGTGTCGCATCAGCACCATGACCACAACGCGGTCGAGACAATTCCGGGGAATCCGCGCGTGATTGACCGGGCGGGGGATTTTGACCTCGGCGGCGGCGCGGCGGTGCGGGCGATTGAGGCGTACCACGATGAGCAGCAGGGGAAGCTGCGCGGCAAGACGCTGCTGTTCTGCCTGAAGGCGGAAGGGCTGACGGTGATGCACCTTGGCGATTTGGGGCACATGCTGACGACGGAGCAGCGGTTGCTTTTGGGCAGTGCGGATATTGTGATGCTGCCCGTCGGCGGGTACTACACGATGGACGCGAATATGGCGAAGCAGGTGGCGGATGTGCTGCACGCGCGGGTGATTCTGCCGATGCACTACAAGACGGAAGCGAATGCGTCGTGGCCGATTGCGCCGGTGACGGACTTCCTGCGCCTGTATCCGGAGAAAGCGGAGGAGCTGCCGCTGCTGCGGGTGTCGGCAGGGGATTTGTCGTGCCAGCCGCACTTGGTGGTGCTGATGCCGCTGAGTTTGGGGAATGTCAAAGCGTAATGAAAAATGCCATCGGGAGCGAATTGCTTGCCCGATGGCGATTTTTTTGCTTTTGGGGATTTTGATTTTCCCCATGCAGTGCGCTTTTGGAAGCAAGGGTTTCGCCTCTGCGGAGGCGAAACCCTTGCCGCTCATGGCGCAGTCAACTCCTCCTCAATCCCATTCGCGCTGATTGTCAGCGGGCGGCGCAGCATCCACACGGCGATAATCAGCACCGCCGCATAGACCGCGCTGCCGGTCAGCCGCGTCATCAGCAGACGGAAAGAACCCTGCGCCGTGCCGAAGCGGTCAATCAGCGCCGATTGCAGCGTCAGCAGCGACAGCAGCGCCGCGACGAGCGAAAGCACTTTCGCTGCCGAGAGAATCGGGCTGCCGAGCTTGCGGAAGCGAATCAGGTTCGAGATGGCAAGAAACATCATGACGAAGGTGTAGAGCGCGGAGAGGTAAATCAGGTGGCCGGGCAGGGCGGAGACGGATTGCCCCGATACCATCAGCAGCGTTAAGCCGCCAATCGGCACATTCAGCGCCAGCAGCGACCACGCGACGCGCCGATAGCAGCGGGATTCGTGGCGCGGCAGGGCGTCCGGCGGCAGCTTCCGACCGCGGTGGTGCGAGAGCGTCAGGTCGGTGCGGACGATGGCGAGCATCAGCGTGTAGACACCCAGCGACAGCAGCCACACCGACCCGCTTTGCAGCGCAGTCAGCAGGTTATAAGCCGCGTAAAGGTAGTTGAGCACCATCACCAGCTGCAAATTTACGCTCGCGCGGAAGATTCGGTCTTGCTTGTACTGCACCGCCAGCGCGCTGCCGAGCAGCAGCCCCAGCGCACGGCGGAGGCGCTTGCTGCCCGGATTTTCTTTGGGAGAAGCAGATGATTTGAAAAGCATCGTCGTTTCCTCATGAGAAAGCAGATTGCAAAGCGCTTTCCTTTTGGCAAGTTCAACACGGGGCGGGAAAAATCCTGCTTGATAGCGCAAAAAAGTGCAAACGAAAACAGGACACTGCCGAAGCAATGCCCTGTTATCTCTCGTGATAGCTCGTGAGAAGCAGCTGTCTCGAAAATTAGTTGAGACCGAAGCGCTTCTTGAAACGATCGACACGTCCGCCGGTATCCACCAGCTTCTGCTTGCCGGTGTAGAAGGGATGGCACTTAGAGCAGATATCCACTCGAAGTTCCTTCTTGGTCGAGCCGGTTTCAAACGTCTCACCGCACACGCAGCGAACGATGCACTTGCCGTAGTTGGGATGGATCTTTTCCTTCATTGCGATTTCACCTCTTTCGCGTATGCAATGATCAGCTTATTCAGCCGCAGAAATCATTGTATCATATTTGCCGGGGGATTGCAAGCCTTTTTTCTCTGAATCCGAAACTTTTTTCTGCTTTTTTGGGAAGCAGGGCGGATTACTGCTTCATCAGCGCCGCCCAGTCCTTGATGCGGACAAGCAAATCCTCATTGTTGGTCGTCTTTTCCAGCATCGACAGCAGCTGCGGAATCATGTCCACCGCGCGCAGGCTGCCAAGCATCTCGTGAATCAGCCGAATGCCGTCCAGCTGCTCCTTGCTGGCGATAAGTTCGGCGCGCTTCGTGCCGGAGAGCAGCAGGTTGACCGGGGGATAAATGCCCGCGCGCGCTGCCGCCGTGTCCAGCACAAGCTCCATATTCGCCGTGCCCTTCAGGTCTTCCGCGATGGAGTCATCCACACGGCTGCCCGTTTCGATGTTCATGACGGCGAAAATCGTCAGCGAACCGCCTTCGCGCAGGCAGCGCGCCGCACCGAAGAGCTTCTTCGCTTTTTGCAGGCTTACCGGATTCACCATGCCGATGGTTTGCCGCCCCTGCTGAACAGCCGCGGTTGTGTAAACCTTGGAGAGGTAGGTCAAGCTATCCACCAGCAGAATCACGTTTTTCTTCATTTCCACCAGCCGCTCGGCGCGCTCCAGCACCATGTCGGTGATGCGCAGGTGATTTTCCGGCGTCTGATCGAAGGTGGAGGCAATCACCTCGCCGTGCGTGTGGTCACGGTAGAGCGTCGCGTCCTCGGGCGTGCCGCCCAGCAGCAGCGTCATCACCACCGCATCTGGATGGCAGATGCTGGCTGCGTTGGCAATGGAGGACAGCAGACGCGCCTTGTCTACGGCAGGCGGGCAGTGAATCAGCGCGCGCTGACCAAAGCCAATCGGCGCAACGAGGTCAATCAGGCGCATGTCAAGGAACTCATTGCTGCCGTCTTCCACTTCGAGGTTGATGTGCTCGTGCGGATAGCAGGGCGTCAGGGCGTCAAACGCGGGGCGGCTCGCCAGCGAATCAGCGGGGCAGCCATTGACCTCGGTGATGTAGAGCATGGCGGAGTACTTGTCGCCGTCGCGCTGGGGACGCACCTTGCCGGTTACGAAGTCGCCCGTGCGGAGATAGAAGCGGCGAACCTGCGCCATCGAGACGTAAATATCGCGATTGCTGGGGGTGAGCGACGCGCCGCGCAGGAAGCCGTAGCCATCCGGGTGCAGCTCCAGAATGCCCGAACCATCCTGACATTCCGCCGGGGAGAGCATGTCGCTCGGCGAACCTGCCCACATGCTCTGCAAGTCTGACGGTACGTCGCGCTGGGGACTGTTGAAGCCGGGCTGGCGGGCGCGGCCGCTGTCAAAGGCGCTCGGCGCATCGTAGGAACGGGAATAGCGGGGAGCGTCCGTGCCGAAGGCGGAACGCGGCGCATCCGTGCCATAGGCAGGGCGGCGGTCGGGCAGGTCACTGCCGTACGCGGGGCGGCGATCAGGCACATCCGAGCCATAGGCGGAGCGGCGATCAGGCACATCGCTGCCGTACGCGGGACGGCGGTCAGCCCAGCTGCTGGTCGTGCGGGGCGCGTCATACGAGCGGTCATTCGTAGAATCTGCCTGTGCCGCCGGGCCAAAGCGCGTGTAGTTTACCGGACGCGCCGGGCGGGCAAAGTCGTTCCCCTGCGGACGTGCCGGGCGATTGCCAAACGAATTGCTGGATGCCTGATACGCAGGCTTGCTGCCGAAGCGCGGCGGCGTCGCGGGCGCTTGATACGCCGGGCGGAAGCCACTTATGGCGGGGCGCGTATCCGATGCGGGCTGTGCGGACGCAGCGGGTTTTTCCGCTTCCGGCTTGGGTGCGGCGACCGCGGGTGCGGCAGTTTCCGGTTTGGCGGCGGCTGGTACGGGCTGCTTGTTGGCAGGCGCGGGGGATTCCGACGGCTTCTCATCCTTCACGGCAGCGGGAACCTCGGCTTTTTCCACGGGGGATTCCTGTTTGTCGTCAGACTTTGGAATGGGGGTGAAATCCATCGGCACAGCGGGGATGTCGCTGTATTTCGCGTTGCGCGCGCGGTCGAGTTTCTCGATGATACCTGCCTTGGAAATGCCCGCGCCGAGCTGCACGCCCATGGCTTTGGCAACCTTGCGCAGCTCCAGCACCGTCAGCTGACTAAAATCTTGATTCTTCCATTCGGACATAGCTTGAAAAAGCCTCCTTGCTCTCCCAAATCTCTGTAATCTATATTATCCGTTACGGCTGTTCATTGCGGGCGACGATGAAGTCGCGGTGCACTGCCTGCTCAACGAAATGCGAAAAGTCATCATACGGCGGCTCGGTCAGCGGCGTGAAGCCTGCGCTTTGCAGCAGCGTCAGCAGCGTATCCTTGCGCAGCGTCAGCGTGTTGAAGGAAATCGCCGCCGCGCCGCCGCGTTTGAGCGCCCGCCGCCACGCGGGGAGGATGCGCTCCAGCAGCTTGGGGAAGCTCTCCGCTTTTTTCCCGTTCTGCGGCGCGTGCTGCACGCCATAGGGAAGGTCGCAGACGAGCAAATCCGCCGGACGCTTTTTCAGCAGGTCGCCGACAAGCCCGCTGTCCCCCTCCGCCAGCATCAGCGTGCGCACATCATCCGCCGCGAAATGCTCCTTCGTGTCGCTGAAGGTGTATTCGGCAATCGGCACGGCGGTCTTTTGCAGCGTGCGGCTGCTCTGTGCGAGGCGGTGCTTCAGGCGATGAAATTGCAGATAATTGCTGAAATAATCCGCCGCTTCCTTTAAATCCTTGCGGTCTATGTCGAGGCAGACGGCGTTCATGCCGTTTTGCAGGGCGACGAAGCCGGTTGTGCACTTGCCGCACATGGGGTCAAGCACGGTCAGCGGCTGTTCTGCGAGGGCGAAATCACTCGCGGCACGGGCGCAGTTCATCATCATGTGGGTGAACGCGGCGCTCGTTTTGCCCTTGTACTTCAAAATCTCCGAGAGGTCGTCGGGCAGATAGGCAGTGCGTCCCCAATCCAGCGGGCGCAGCAGACCGCCATCCACGCACTCGAAGAGCATCAGACGTGTGCTGTGCGTGCCCAGCAGCGCAAGGGCTTCGGGGGTCAGCGCCTTCGCAGAGAAAGTCAGGCATGGTACGCCGCCGATGGTCGTCACCTGCGTTTCAGCGGGCAGGGAAAGCGCGCACAGCAAACAGGTCAACTCGGCTTGACCAAGTTTGACCTGCGCGTCACGGTAGCGGATATTCGCGTGTGGGGCTAACTGCAAGCAAAATTGCATAGAAGAAACATACTCCTTAGCGCAGTAAAATCAGGGTATCAAAAAAGGCACACAAAAAAAGAATAATGATGTAAAAAAATCAGCCAGCAGGGACGTAAAGTGCAAAATCACCATATAGAAAGGCATGAGAAACCTGCTGTTGCCAATAGTATAGCAAAATACACGCGATTATGCAAGGGGCGAGAGGAAAGATTTTTCTTAATGCGGAATACGAAATTCGGAATGCGGAATGAAAAAGTGCGGACTGTGAAATCAATGCAAGCGCTGCCGCCTCACCATGAATAGATGGAAAAGCAAACAAGTATGCACACGAAATTCCGCATTCCGCATTCATCATTCTGAATTAAAAAAGAAAACCCCTTCCGAGGAAAAACCTCGAAAGGGGAATGCCATTGCGCACAATCAGCACATTCGTGGCGAAGGGCAAAGAACCCTTACAGCCGGACCATTGAGAAATGCCGCGGGGCAATGATGGCAAATGCCATCAATACTTGCGCTTGCGGGCAGCTTCGGCCTTCTTCTTGCGCTTGACGCTGGGCTTTTCGTAATGCTCACGCTTACGAACTTCCTGAATCACACCACTGCGGGCGCACTGACGCTTGAAGCGCTTCAGAGCACTCTCCAGGGATTCATTCTCACGGACGCGTACCTCGGACACTGTTATCCCTCCTTTCGCTCATCTCGCCTTGACATCAGCCACATAGACAGACGGATGGCGAACCGTATAGTTATTATAGCAAAAGATGATGCGCACGTCAATGCCTAATTGCAAATTTCCGAAAAAAATCTCCTGAAAAATTGCGGATTTACGCATTGCGGACGATGCTTTCCAGCACGTTGACCATTGCCTCCATCGCCTCGACGGTGATCATTTCCTTTCTGCCGTGGAAATTATAACCGCCGGTGGAGAGATTCGGGCAGGGCAGCCCCATGTAGGACAGGCGCGCGCCGTCCGTGCCGCCGCGGATGGGGGAGATGATGGGGGTCACGCCGTTTGCCTCAAATGCCGCTTTCGCCTTCTCCACCACGTCCATGTGCTGCTCCATGATTTCGCGCATGTTGCGATAGCTGTCGCGGATGACGCACTCGAATGTCCCCGCGCCCCACTTCTGGTTCAGGTAGTCGGTAATCTGCTGCACGGTCGCCTTGCGCGCGTCGAACTTCTGCGCGTCGTGGTCGCGGATGATGTACTGCAGCGTCGCCAGTTCCTCGTCGCCTTCCATGTGCATCAGGTGGTAGAAGCCCTCGTAGCCGCAGGTGTGCGCGGGCGTTTCCGCCGGGGGCAGCATGCTGTTCCACTCAATGGCCATCAGCAGGGCGTTGCGCATCTGGTCCTTCGCGCTGCCGGGGTGGATGTTCACGCCGTGCACCTTGATGGCGCACGATGCGGCGTTGAAGTTCTCGTACTCCAATTCGCCCAGCGCGCCGCCATCCACCGTGTAGGCGTAATCCGCGCCGAAGCCTGCTACATCGAAGTGATCCGCGCCGCTGCCGATTTCCTCGTCCGGCGTAAAGCCGATGCACACCGTGCAGTGCTCCGGCGCATCGGGGGCGGTCAGCCGCTTGCACAGCGCCATAATTTCCGCCACGCCCGCCTTATCATCCGCGCCCAGCACGCTGTCGCCGCTGGTGACAATCAGCTCCTGCCCCTGCAAGTCCTTCAGGAACGGGAAGCCGTCGATGACCACGCCGTTTTTGAGCGTGATGGCGCTGCCGTCGTAGTGCTCGATGATGACGGGGTGCGTCGGGCCCTTCACGCCGTCGGATGTATCCATATGCGAAATCAGCCCGACTTTCGCCGGATGATTGCCCTTGGCGGGAATCGTCGCGTACACATAGCAGTGGTCGTCTACGCGGGCGTTTTCGATGCCCATTGCGTGCAGCTCGTCCACCAGCATTTTTGCCAGCACCCACTGGTTCGGCGTGGACGGGCAGATGCCGCTCGTCTCGCTGGAGGTCGTTTCAATCTGGACATACCGCAGGAAATTTTCTTTGACGTTGGACATGGGAAACCCTCCTTATATAATGTAGATTTTGTGGATGATGTGGATTTTTGCCGTCGCTGACCGGGCTTGGCGTTTCACAAAGGCGAAAGCGCTTTATTCCGCGTGATGATGCAGCGCCGCGAGCGCCGTTTGAATCCCATCCACCGCCGCGGATACGATGCCGCCCGCGAACCCCGCGCCTTCGCCCGCCGGGTACAGCCCATCCACCCGCTCCGCCATCAGCGACTCCCGGCTTCGGGGCAAACGCACCGGCGACGACGAGCGCGTCTCCACGCCTGTCAGCAGCGCATCCGGATGCGCAAAGCCATGCAGCTGCCCATCCATCCGCCGAATGCCGAACTTCAAGTCCTCGATGATGAAATCAGGCAGGCACGCGCGCAAATCCGCCGGCACAACGCCCGGACGGTAGGTCGGCTGCACGTCGCCAAGGCGCGCCGTGGCGCGGTCGTGCAGCAAATCCTCCACACGCTGCACCGGCGCTTTGTACCCGCCGCCGCCAAGCCGGAATGCCGCCTGCTCAATGCTCCGCTGCCACACGAAGCCCGCCAGCGGGTGATCGTCGCCAAAGTCCTCCGGACGCACGCCCACCAGCAGCGCACTGTTCGCGTTTTCGCCCGCGCGCGCGTGGTAGCTCATGCCGTTGACGCACAGACCATCCGGCTGACTTGCCGCCGCAATCACCTCGCCGCCCGGACACATGCAGAAGGTGTATGTTCCGCGGCCGTCGGGCGTATGGACGGCGAGCTTGTAGTCTGCCGCCTTCAGCGCGGGGTGCGTCCAGCATTTGCCGTATTGGCTCTGGCTGATGAGCGCTTGCGGATGCTCAATGCGCACACCCATGGCGAATGGCTTCTGCTCCATACGCACGCCTTGCCGGAACAGCGTCTGCATGGTGTCGCGCGCGCTGTGACCGATGGCGAGAATCACCGTGTCGGTGCGGATTTCCTGTGTTTCGCCGCCGCAGAGCACTGTGATGCCCTCCATGCTTTCGCCGCGCATCATCAGCCCGGTCAGGCGCGTGTCAAACCGCACTTGACCGCCCAGCTGGATGATTTCCTGCCGCATCGAGCGCACAACGCCCTTGAGCAAATCTGTACCGACGTGCGGTTTTGCGATGTACAGGATGTCCTCCGGCGCGCCGTGATCGACGAAGGTTTGCAGCACCGTGCGAATCAGCGGTGATTTCGTGCCGGTGGTCAGCTTGCCGTCGGAAAACGCGCCCGCGCCGCCCTCGCCGAACTGCACGTTGCTTTCCGGGTCGAGGATGCCCTGCTCCTGCATCATCTGCACGGATTTTGTGCGCTCCTCGACGGGCTTGCCGCGCTCGATGAGAATCGGCTGCACACCCGCGCGTGCCAATGTCAGCGCAGCAAACAGCCCCGCCGGGCCAGCCCCGACGACAACGGGCGGATGCTCGAACCGCGCTTTCGGCAGCGTCGGCGCTTTGGGGAAGGTGAACGGCGCCGCAACACCCGGCTTGAGCCGCGCGAGCAACTTCGCTTCATCCTTCAGCGTCACCGCGACGCTCAGGACGAAGTGCACATCCGCCTTGTCGCGCGCATCGACCGCCTTTTTGAGCGGTACGACGCTTTTGAGCTGCTCCGGCGCGCATTTCAGCTTGCGGAGAATCAGCGCATTCAGCGTTTCAGGGGTGAAATCGAGGGGGAGGGAGAGAGAATCGAGACGAAGCATGGGAAACTCCTTTGTTTAATGCGGAATTAGGCACGCCGTCCCCCGGATCAACACGCGGGCACAGCATGAAGATGTGACCAACTGAATCGCGCGAAAGGGTCAAGGGACGAAGTCCCTTGTGGAGTCCAGA
>ERZ773237.3069-NODE-3069-length-10168-cov-2.884505_pt1 | contig 10168 bp, 11 predicted proteins | sample MGYA00580990_ERZ773237 | MGnify/ENA primary metagenome ERZ773237 (study PRJEB29015, sample SAMEA2737749) | human gut metagenome | biome: human gut; feature: human-associated habitat; material: faeces | place: China | collected 2012 ...
AGTACAAATGAATTCGGGGAATGGTATGGATTTGAGACATTAACACTCTGCTACTTCGATACTTCAGCTCTATTACTTGATTTGTTAAGTGAAGATGAAAAAAAATGGCTGAACGACTATCACAAAACAGTCTGTGAAAAAACTGCACCTTATCTGACTCCCGAGGAAGCTCAATGGCTGGCTGAAAAGACCAAACCGGTACTATGATCCGGCTTCTATTCTACTCATATTTACCAATGTTCATAATGGAATTGTGAACATTGGTAAATCATTTCATTTTTTCTGATTTTCTTTTTATCAGGGACGCAACCTTTTTAAATTTCTTACATCTCTATAACAGATATTGATGTGTAATTTGGACCGAATAATAGATAAATGCAAACAGGGTGACAGACAGGCAGCAGAGAAAATCTATCAGATATTTTCTGCAAAAATGTTTGCATTATGTCTCCGTTTTTCCAAAGACCGGGCAGATGCCGAAGATACGTTGCAGGATGGATTTATCAAAATTTTCACTTCTATCGGGCAATATACCGGAAAAGGTTCATTTGAGGGATGGATGAAACGGATCATGATCAATACGGCAATGGAGAAATTCAGGAAAAATCCCCCATTGCAAATTGTAGAGGAGTTACCTGAAATCGAAGATAACGAGGACATAGACGAAGAGGTCAGCATTCCGGAAGAAGTGTTGGCTGATTTTGTAAATCAACTTCCGGAACGGTACAAAATGGTTTTCAACCTCTATGTGATCGAAGAAATGTCCCATAAGGATATCGCAGCCTTACTCGGTATTAACGAGGGTACGTCGAAATCCAATCTGGCCAGAGCCAGGGAAATATTAAAAAGAAAAGTGAAGGAATATTTAGACCATGAACAATAATTTAGATCATCTTTTTAAAAAGGCCCTTCAGGATAAAAGTTATGAGCCTCCTCCCTATATCTGGGGAAATATAGAACGACAGCTGAACAAAAACAAACACAAAGTGGCGTTGTGGTGGTGGCGCACTGCAGCTGCAGCAGCAGTGGTCGCCGCTTTTATCGGAATTTGGTTGTTCTATTCCGTCGAATCACCCGAAATAGAAGTTGCCGGTATTACCGGTACAGAAATATTAAAAACAAAAGATTCCACGAATTTGCCGGATACCTTCTCCGATTCTATACAAGAAGAAAAGACCGTTCAATATGTAACGAAGGAGACGGTGACGGAAGTACCGGTTTTGATAGCACAAAACAAGAGGACTGAATTAGAACCGATTCAAATGCATCGAGCCGGTGAAGCCGGATTTATCGAGCAGACAGCACCGGACTATGCAATTTCTACCCGGAAGCTTCAACGCAATTTTATTCCTTTAACCAGTAAAGAAGCCTATCAAAATCAAAAAGAATATCAGAAATTACTGAATACGCCCACTTCCTTGACAACGGATGAAAAAAGAAAAATCAAAGTGATGGTCAGCGGCCACTTTGTTCCGGCCTATTCATCCGGTAGTTATTCCTCTTCGTTAAAAAATTCCAGGGGAGTGAGTTATTCCAGTAACCAGATGGACGGCTTGATGAATGTCGGAGGTGGATTAAAATTATCTGTCTCTGCCAATAAAAGATTTTCCGTACAAACAGGATTATTCTATTCCCGTATGGGACAGAAAACTTCCGGAGCAGGCTCGGGAGTCCGGGCGATGATGCTCCCTTCGCTCCAACATAGTGACCGGATGATCGCCACTCCGTTGGGAAATATTAAAACCCGTACCCAAGGTGTCGCCTACCGTAGTCCGGAAGCTATTTTGCTCAGTAGTTTGAACAGTAGCAGCAGTGAAACCATCGAACAAACTTTCGGTACGCTCGAAATTCCTCTTCATGTGCGGTATTTACTGAATAATAATAAAGTATTGTTTGCCGTATCGGGAGGAGTAAGCGGCAATTTTATCGTAAATAACAAGGTATTCTTAAGGAATGGAAGAGACAAAGAATATATCGGAAGTACAGAAGATATCCGTAATTTCAATATAAGTACGGATATCGGATTGGGGATGGAATATCCGGTCACGTCTAACATCAGAATTATGATCGAGCCGGGCTTCAAATATTTTCTGCAATCTTTAAGTCGGAATGACGACATCGATTTCAAACCTTATTTATTCACCTTCTCTACAGGTATCGGTATCCGGTTTTAATATTGAGGCCGTTTTAAAATTTCACTGCTGATAATAGCCTGCCGGATGTCGAACTGTACGTGTTCTTCCTCTTCATTTTCTTCGGCCGGTAATTCATCCCTGTCGTCAATCATGACTTTCGGATCTCTGTAATAATCAGCAACGATTTCCTGTATAACCGGTCCATCTGAAACATCTTTATTTTCAGTTATTGTATACTCTTCTACATTGGGCAGAATCTCTTCTTCTTCCCCGATCTGACCGGGCTGTTCGAAAACAGGCGGGACTTGGGTTTTCTTCGCATTATTACTTTTTATCCAACCGATAAGTCCAGCCCCTATGACCAATATCAGGGAAATCCAATCGAATTCTGCTGTAGAGATATTCATATTTATTATATTTGTGTCGCAAATTTCTTATTCATGAAATCAAAAATAGTATTTTTTTTATTAGTTTCCATCACTTTGGGAATAAATATCGGTTGCGGGGATAAATTCAACGAAAAACTCAGGGATAAACACCTCATTCCTTATGTCCCGGTATATACACAGATTAATTTAGGAATAGGAGGCGAAAGTAAACTTCAGGTTCCCGGCCAGCCTATTTACCTGACCAGTTCCCAGCCGGACGCCAAATCATTGGGATATAATGGCCAAGGAATCGTCGTCATCCGTTTGAACGATACCGAATATGCTTGCTGGGATGCCACCTGTACCAACTGCCAGGAACTGACTTCCCATTTTACGAAAGAAGATTTGGACGGAGAACTGGCTGTTTGTCCGGTTTGTCACACTCAATTTTCACTTCGTTACGGAACCCCTTTCAATCTGACTTATGAAATTTACCCCTTGAAAGGATATCCCATTTCAAAAGTAGGTAATAAACTCATTGTCAATTATTAAAACACAGCGAATAGGTGTATCCATAAAAAAAATGCACTATCTGCGATTTTATATAAAAATAATCTTCTTTTTTTTTACCTTTGCAACGAAATACGATTTGTATAAAATGAATAAAATCCGATAGCTCGGATGATAACTAAAAAAATATAATCCGGATGAAGAGAGCATTAATTAGTGTATTTGATAAGACAGGTATTGTTGAGTTCGCTAAATCACTGGATTCTATGGGCTGGGAGATCATTTCAACCGGCGGGACCTCTAAAAAACTGAAAGAAGAAGGCATTAAAGTTCAGGATATTTCAGATCTGACTAAGTTCCCCGAATGTTTTGACGGCAGAGTGAAGACCCTGCATCCCAATGTAGAAGGTGGTATTCTGGCGATCCGTGACAACGAAAAGCATCGGAAACAGATGGCAGAACTGGGAGTAGAACCGATCGATATTGTGGTTTGTAACCTTTACCCTTTTAAACAAACCATTCTGAAAGAAGGGGTATCCCATGCAGAAATCATTGAAAATATAGATATCGGCGGGCCCACTATGATCCGGGCCGCTGCTAAAAACTACAAATTCGTTACGGTCATCACCGATCCCGAAGACTATCGACTGGTAATCGATGAGTTGAAAAACAACGGAGATACGACAGCCGAAACCAAAGAAATGCTGGCAGCGAAAGTATTTATCCACACCGCCCACTACGATGCTCTGATTGCAGGATATTTTTCCGAACGTCTGAATATCAAATACCCGAAAACACTGACTCTCACCTACGAGAAAAAGCAAGATCTTCGGTACGGCGAAAATCCCCATCAAAGTGCTGCTTTTTATGCTTCTGTACTAGGGACGCAAGGCACACTTACCGGAGCTGTCCAATTGCATGGTAAAGAGCTTTCTTACAACAATATCGGAGATACCGACGGAGCACTCGAAACCTTAAAAGAATTCGACGAACCGACTATAGTTGCAGCCAAACACGCTAATCCATGTGGGGTCGGGAGTGCAGAAACATTGGCAGAAGCCTACCGGAGAGCCTATGAAGCCGATCCGGTTTCTATCTTCGGTGGAATCGTGGCGGCAAACCGGGAAATAGATGCAGCCACGGCAACCGAAATGGCCAAGATTTTCCTGGAAGTGATCGTAGCTCCTTCTTTCTCTAAAGAGGCATTGGAAATATTGACTAAAAAGAAAAATTTACGTTTATTACAACTCGACCATATCGATCAGAAAAACCGGAAAGCCAGCAAAGCGAAAACAGTGCTTGGCGGCTTATTGATTCAGGATTCGGATACCCAGCTACTTCATGAATCGGAATTGAAAGTCGTCACAAAACGGCAACCGACCGAAGCTGAAATGAGAGATCTGCTCTTCGCCTGGAAAGTAGTGAAACATACCAAATCGAACGGTATCGCTATCGCTAAAGATTTGTGTACAACGGGTGTCGGCCCGGGACAGGTCAGCCGGATTTGGGCATTAGAAAACGCTATCCGTCAGGGAAGCGATCGTATTGCGGGAAGTGTGATGGCATCGGATGCCTTTTTCCCTTTCTCCGATTGTGTAGAAGCTGCTCACCAAGCAGGTATTACAGCTATCATACAGCCTGGAGGATCGGTCAGAGACCAGGAGTCTATCGATGCTGCGAACAAATACGGTATCGCTATGATTTTCACCGGCATGAGACATTTTAAACATTAAACAATCCATTGAGGTTGACGCTCATAAATTATTAACGTTCATTTAAAATGGGATTATTTTCATTTCTAACACAAGATATAGCTGTCGATTTAGGAACAGCGAATACGATTATCATCTGTAACGATAAAATGGTGGTAAACGAACCCTCCATTGTCGCTATCGACCGGAAGACCGAAAAGGTTATCGCTATCGGAGAAAAAGCCCGGCAGATGCAGGGAAAGACACATGATAACATCAAAACCATCCGGCCTTTACGGGATGGGGTTATTGCCGACTTTAACGCTGCCGAACAAATGTTGCGCGGTATGATTAAAATGGCAAGTGTAAATAGTAAGTTCTTCTCTCCCTCTTTGCGGATCGTCGTTTGTATCCCGTCGGGAAGTACGGAAGTTGAAGTCCGGGCTGTCCGCGACTCTTCAGAACATGCAGGAGGAAGAGATGTATATATGATTTATGAGCCGATGGCGGCTGCTTTGGGGATCGGCTTGGATGTAGAAGCTCCCGAAGGAAATATGATCGTAGATATAGGTGGTGGTACAACCGAAATTGCCGTTATTTCTTTAGGTGGTATAGTTAGCAACAAATCTATCCGGATTGCCGGTGACGATTTGACCGACGACATTCAGGAGTATATGCGTCATCAGCACAATATTCGGATCGGGGAAAGAACTGCCGAGCAAATCAAAATACATGTAGGTTCTGCGCTGTCCGAACTGGATGAACCGCCTGCCGATTTTATCGTACAGGGACCGAATCAGATGACTTCGTTACCTGTCGAAGTACCGGTATCTTATCAGGAGATCGCTCACTGTCTGGAGAAATCTATATCGAAAATTGAAATCGCTATTCTAGGAGCTTTGGAACAAACTCCCCCCGAACTATATGCAGATATCGTCAATAAAGGAATTTATTTGGCAGGAGGTGGTGCTTTATTGAGAGGTTTGGACAAACGTCTGACCGATAAGCTCAATATCCCTTTCCATATTGCAGAAGATCCGTTGAGAGCTGTTGCCCGGGGAACAGGTATTGCTTTAAAGAATGTCGATAAGTTCTCTTTCCTGATCAGGTAAACCCATTAGGCTGTGAAAGAAATTATAAAACTGATATTAAAATATCATTTTACTATAATTTTTATTTTGTTGGAAGTCCTCTCCTTTTCTCTGATAGTTTTACACAATAACTATCAGAGAACTGTGTTTTCAGGCTATACAGCATCATTTTTCGGAACCATATCTTCCGTGGTTACCCGGGTAGACGATTATTTCTATCTGAAAGTAACCAACGAAAAATTAGTTGCAGAGAATACCGAATTGAGAAATGAAATTGAAAAACTGAAACTTCTCAATCGGATCAGTAATGCGGATACATTATGGGCCCCTACCGATTCTGCCGATGTCGATTATGTATACAAAACAGCTGAAATGATCAATTCCAGTTTTAACAAGACTAAAAATTATATTGTTATCGACAAAGGCGCAACTGAGGGGATCAAACCCGAAATGGCCGTTTGTTCGAGTGAAGGAGTGGTCGGTATTATCGAGAAAGTAAGCAATCGTTATGCGCGGGTATTACCCTTGATCAATACCAATCTTCGGATCTCAGCGAAAATCAAAAAAAACGGTTACTACGGTTCACTTCAATGGGACGGAGACGATTATCGGTATTCTTATCTGAACGACATACCCTTTCATGTAGATACAGAAGTGGGCGATACGATTGTGACTTCAGGATTTTCCAGTATTTTCCCGGAAGGTGAGATGATCGGCTTCGTAGAATCGGTAAATAAGGAAACGGCTAATTTTCTGACGATAAAAGTAAAACTTGCAACTGATTTTAAACGCATCTCGGATGTATACATTATCGCTAATACCAGAAAAGAAGAACAACAGGCTTTAGGGAGGGAAAATCATGAGTAATATCAAATTTGTTATACATCTCTTCGTGTTGCTATTACTCCAATTGACCATATTGGATAATATTCAGCTTCACTCCTACGTCTATATCAACATTTATATTCTGGCCATATACATTCTGCCTTACCGTTTACGTAATGCAACGATTTTGTTTTTCGGTTTCTTTTTAGGTTTATTTGTCGATCTGGCCAACCACACCATGGGTATTCATGCTGCGGCAACGACTTTATTGGCCTATATTCGTCCCCGTTTGTTGATGCTGACTTCAAACCGGGAACAGATCGACGATATTCAGGGAAAACAGAAAATCAGTGATTTCGGTTGGTTTTTCAAATATGTCTTTATCAGTACTGCGATTTTCAACACCGTGCTGATCCTTTGTGAAACGTTCAGTGTCCACAATTTCGTGATCACCGGCCTGCGTATTTTATTCAGCACTTTAGCTTCTACTTTTTTCATCTTGCTATATTATTTTATAGCTTTGAAGAAAAAACAGAACCAATAGAATTGAATTCGAGCATATTGAATTTTCAAATTCCCGGTTAGATTGTTATGAACAAATACACACATCGGAAAACAGTTATCTCGGCTATCATTATCTGTGTTTGTTGTATTTATATCATCCGCTTATTTTATATGCAGGTGATAGACGATTCATTCCAGATAAAAGCCATGATGAACTCTCAACGAATTGCGACTCAATATCCGGCCAGAGGATTGATTTTTGACCGGAACGGTAAATTATTGGTAGAAAACCAGCCGGCATACGACCTCATGGTGATTCCCCGTCAGGTGAAAGATTTCGATACAACCGAGCTGATCACTATTTTGGGTATAGATAAAGATATGCTGATTAAAAATATGGTCAAATGCCGGAAATACTCTCCTTTCAAGGCTTCTGTCCTGATCTCTCAGATCACGGCCAACAAATATGCCGTATTGCAGGAAAAATTACACAAATATCCGGGATTTTTCATGCAGACCCGAACATTACGAAAGTATAACGTTTCCCATTCTGCCGATGTCTTCGGATATATCGGAGAAGTCAGCCAAACTTTGGTCGAACAGGACAGCACCTACGCTCCCGGTGACTATATCGGAGTCAACGGACTCGAAAAAAGTTATGAAAATCTGCTGAGAGGTACGAAAGGGGAACAAATCCTACTGGTTGACAATTATAATCGTGTAAAAGGCTCTTACCAAAACGGTCTATATGATAAACCCGCTATCGTAGGACAAAATCTCACGACTACGCTGGACATCGACTTACAGGAATATGCTTACCAGCTCATGCGAAATAAGAGAGGCGGAATCATCGCTATGGAACCCTCGACAGGTGAAATCCTACTGAAAGTTTCCAGCCCCGGTTACGATCCCCAACTGATGATCGGCCTGGAAAGAGGTAAATCAGGATCCCAATAAGCCTCTGATCGACCGTACCGTTTCAGGAGCTTATCCTCCCGGTTCTACTTTTAAAACACTGCAAGCACTGTATGGTTTAAAGGAAGAAGTCATTACCCCTGAAACTTGTTTCGAATGTTACGGGAAAGCTAAGACAGCTATCGGAGGGATCCGGATGGGATGCCACAATCACAATTCTCCCCTGAATCTGTACCAGGCTATTCAGCAGTCTTGTAATCCCTATTTTGTAAATGTGTGGCGAAGGATACTGGAAAACCGGAAATACGATAGTGTTCGGGATGCTTACATCGAATGGAGAGATTTTATTTGTTCCTTCGGTTTAGGTGCGAAGATATGTCCTGATTTCTCCAATGAGATCAGTGGTTCAATTCCCACTCCTCCGCTATTCGATCGCAAATTCCGGACTCAGGATTGGCGCTGGAGTTATATTATGTCTCTTTCTATCGGACAGGGAGAGTTGGAGCTTACTCCTTTGCAGATAGCCAATATGGCCTGTGTATTGGCTAACCGGGGGTATTATATGACTCCTCATATCGTACGTCCGATCGAAGGGGCGAACAATCAGGTCGAGAAACATACGGTCGACTGTGACCGGAAATACTTCGATATCGTCGTAGAAGGTATGGCGATGGCAGCCAGCAGCGGAACGGCCCGCGGGGCTTCTATCGATTCGGTAGTCATATGCGGTAAAACCGGGACAGCTCAGAATCCGCATGGAGAGGATCACTCCATTTTCATGGCCTTCGCTCCTAAAGACAACCCTAAAATTGTGATCGCTATCTATATTGAAAACGGAGGATTCGGTGCCCAATATGCAGTACCTATCGGAGGACTGATTATGGAGAAATACCTCAAGGGCAAGATCGCTCCCCGCAAAAAAGCAATTGAGGAAAGAATGTTGAACTCTAATCTGATTATCCCGGAAACTCCGAAGAAAGAACAGCATTTGAAGACAGCAGAAGAAAAGCAAAACGAAGAAGATTAATCTTGGAATTATGAACAGGCAATCAGAACTTTTGAAAAATATAGACTGGCTCTCCATTTTCTTATATACCCTCCTGGTTTTTATGGGATGGCTGAATATCTATGCGGCTGTATACGATGAAAGCCACAGCAATATTTTGGATATCGACCTGAAATACGGAAAACAATTGTTGTGGATCGGGGCTGCCTTCGTATTGGGTATTTTTATCTTACTTACCGACAGTAAATTTTTTACCGCTTTTTCTTTTGTGATCTATGGACTGACGGTCGGACTTTTGGCCGCCGTACTGGTCTTCGGGGTAGAATCCCATGGAGCCCGTTCGTGGTTTGAAATCGGAGGTATCCGGATACAACCGGCCGAATTCGGAAAATTCGCTACTTGTCTGGCTATTGCGAATGTAATGAGCAGGCATGGTTTTAAAATCATGCGCTTTTCAAGCCTGGCATTGATCGGTTTGTTATTGGCTATTCCGGCCGGTTTGATTGTCTTGCAGAACGATACCGGTTCTGCACTGGTATACAGTTCGTTTATCCTTGTAATGTATAGAGAAGGTTTACATGGTTCACTTCTATTATTATGTTTTATAGCTATAGCTATTTTTATATTCACCCTGATCTATCCCCCCATCGTCGTATTATCTCTGATTATTGCAGGGACGTTGATAGCCTTCCTGTATTACCGTCAGAATAAACAGGAATTTTATCGGATCATTATTTTCCTGGTAAGCTGCTTCCTATTTTTATTATTTTTGAAGTGGTTATTTGAATTCAATATCGGAAATGAAAGATTATTATTGTACGCTTATTTATCGACCGGTTTGATCGGTATTTATTTTATATATAAGCGTAAGTTGTTATGCTGGGGTAAGATATGGGAAAGTTTAGGTGTGCGAAAGATGTGCGTTCGGTTGTTATGCCGCAGTCTGTTACTATGCCGATTCTTACAGTTATTGGCAATAAGGAAATGTATATAGAGAATTTTAAATCAATAATGGAGTATAAATGTGATAGTGTCAAAGTCATTACAAGGCGTGGAATTGTACACGTTAAGGGAAGTGACCTTGATATAGGATATCTGGATATGGATGAAATATCCATAAAAG
>ERZ773237.3070-NODE-3070-length-10167-cov-5.385087_pt1 | contig 10167 bp, 7 predicted proteins | sample MGYA00580990_ERZ773237 | MGnify/ENA primary metagenome ERZ773237 (study PRJEB29015, sample SAMEA2737749) | human gut metagenome | biome: human gut; feature: human-associated habitat; material: faeces | place: China | collected 2012 ...
AACATTGTTGCCAATCATGGCTTTCTTTCCGGTAATTTGACAAATCTTCGACATTTCTATCTTATTTTTATAGTTTTATATCTATACTTATTTCAAACAGGACGCAAAGTAAGCACTTTTATCCGTATAAAACAAGAATTTCTTAAAATAATTCACTTACAGGCACCTATTTTTCTTTATTTGAGTAAATCACGGAGCATTAATAGGGCATTATTGCCAGCTCTTTCAATGTTCATGCCTCTTCCGCGGTTTGTTTCTTGCTTGTAAGTATGAATTTCGTTTTTATAACCAGCAGCTATCCATACAGTTCCCACCGGCTTTTCCGGAGTACCACCTCCAGGGCCTGCTATCCCTGAAGTAGCAACAGCGCAATCTGTTTTTAATGTTTTCATCGCACCTTTTACCATTTCAATCACAGTTTCCTCACTGACAGCTCCATATCGTTCCAAAGTTTCGGAGGAAACGTGCAAAAGCCCCATTTTCACTTCATTAGAGTAGGCCACTACACTTCCATTAAAATATTCAGAACTGCCGGCGATGGAAGTCAACCGTGCGGCAATACTGCCCCCGGTACAACTTTCTGCGGTGGAAACGGTCAATTTCTTCTTTTTTAAAAGCTCACCGACTATAACCTCCAATGGTGTATCTTCTTCACTGAAAATATCTTCACCAAGTATTTCCTCTAATTTTAACTTTTCACGTTCAAGAAGAACTTTTACTTCTTCTCTGTTTTGTCCTCGTCCTGTCAGTCTAAGACGAATAATGCCAAGTTTGGGTAGATATGCCAATTTAATGCATTCCGGTAAAGTGTTCTCCCACGATTCTAACTTTTCGGCTAATACAGATTCCGGATAGTGCTGTACGAGAAATGTTTGATGCATAATAACATCCGTTTGAAACCTATCGTGCAGCTTAGGTAGCACGCTTTCTGTCATCACAGCAATCATCTCTTGTGGAACGCCCGGCATGGAAACAAGTACCTTGCCATCCCTCTCGAACCAACTGACAGAAGCACTTCCCACAGGGTTATTTATTACCATACAATCTTTCGGGACCATTGCCTGGCTTTTATTGAGTGCATTCATTGGTATTTTTCCTGCTAGTACCCGTTTTACGTTTTCGAATACTTCTTCGTTAAAAACCAGTTCCGTATGGAAGTATTTACATAAAGTCTGTTTGGTAATATCGTCTTTGGTAGGTCCGAGTCCTCCGGTTACTAAAACAATATTCACCCTTTCCATCGCATTATCAATCGCTTCCATGATTTCTTCTTCCCGGTCACGGATTGAAACAATACGAAGAACCTCAATACCTATTTTATTTAATTCCTGTCCCATCCAGGCAGAATTAGTATCGACAACCTGTCCTATCAGCAGTTCATCGCCAATGGTTATTATTTCGGCAAACATACTTCTTAGTTTTATCCTATTATATATAAGGTATACTTATTATAATGTCACACGCGAATAAGCCGGAAGATCAATAGAACAAAAATCCTTATCCAGGTATTTGAAATATCCGGTAATGGCAATCATTGCTGCATTATCGGTAGTATAACTGAATTTAGGGATGAAAATATTCCAACCATATTTCTCGGCGTGTTCTCGGAAAGCATTGCGTAATCCGTTATTTGCGGAAACTCCTCCGGCTACTGCTATTTCATTAATTTTATATTCTTTGGCAGCTTTCCGTAATTTATCCATCAGAATGTCCACTATAGTAGCTTCCAATGATGCTGCAAGATCCACTTTATGGTGCTCTATAAAATCCGGATCATCTTTTAGCCAGTCGCGTAATGAATATAAAAAGGAAGTTTTCAATCCGCTGAAACTGTAATCTAAACCGGGAATATGCGGTTTGCTAAATGTAAAAGCTTTCGGATTTCCCTGGCGTGCTAATTTGTCAATGATTGGTCCACCCGGATAGCCAAGTCCCATCACTTTAGAACATTTATCAATTGCTTCACCTGCCGCATCGTCAATAGTCTGTCCGAGGATCTTCATATCATTATAGGCTTTTACCAGTATGATTTGTGAATTTCCTCCGGATACCAGCAAGCAAAGAAATGGGAAAGCAGGCTGTCTTTCTTCCTCTCCTTCTGCTTTAATAAAATGAGCTAAAACATGTCCGGTCAAGTGATTAACGTCAATCATTGGAATGTTTAAGGAACGAGCAAATCCTTTTGCAAAGGAGACTCCGACAAGCAAAGATCCCATCAATCCTGGACCACGAGTGAAAGCTACTGCACTCAACTCTTCTTTGGTGACACCGGCACGTTTTAATGCTTCATGTACTACCGGTACGATGTTTTGTTGGTGTGCCCGTGAAGCCAACTCGGGTACTACTCCACCGTATGCTTCATGTACGGCTTGACTTGATACCACATTTGACAGCAAATAACCATCCTTGATTACGGCTGCCGACGTATCATCACAGGAGGATTCAATTCCTAAAATTATTGCACTCATAAGTATTTAAACTATTAAACGGTGCAAAAGTAATCATAAAACTACGATTCGTAACGAACTATTTTATATTTTTGTTCGCAAAATAAAAGTTATCGCATATCAGAACGCTGAAAAAGACTGTACGCTGGGTAGTTGGTATTGTACTGGGAGTATATATCGGGACTATTGTTTTGCTGAATATACCAAGCATTCAGCAAACAATGAGTGTATTTGTGGCTAAAGAACTTTCCGAAGTTTTAAACACAAAGGTAGTGATTGGTAGAATTAATATCGGTCTATTGAACCGTATTATTATTGATGATGTATTACTTGACGATCAAAGTGATCAGGAAATGCTCAAAGTCACTCGTTTATCCGCCAAGTTTGATATTATGCCTTTCTTTAAAGGAAAGATATCCATTAGCAGTGTTCAGCTCTTCGGATTTAATATCGATCTCCGGAAAGAGACTCCGGAGTCTCCTCCTAATTTTAAATTTGTTTTGGATGCTTTTGCTTCCAAAGATACAGTAAAGAGAGAAAGTTCACTTGATTTACGAATTAACTCCATCCTGATTCGTCGTGGAAGGATGTCCTATCATGTGTTATCGGAACAGGAAACACCGGGAAAATTTAACGCCAAGCATATTCAGCTTCAAAATATCATAGCCAATATATCGCTGAAAGCCTTAAGTAAGGACTCTTTGAATTTAGGAATCAAGCGATTGAGCCTTGATGAAAAGGCATCCGGCTTTTCTTTGAAAAAAATGAGTTTGAAACTGGTTGCCAATGACAAGCAGACAAACATTGATAATTTTACTATAGAGTTGCCCGAAACATCTCTTAAGCTGGATACCATTCATTTAGAGTATGATAGTTTGAAAGCTTTTGACCGTTTTACAGAACAAGTGCATTTCTCTTTCCGTACTTTGCCGTCGCAAGTTACTCTAAAAGATATTTCTCCTTTTGTTCCTATCCTATCGCATTTCAAGGAACCGGTGACATTGGATATGGAGGTGAAGGGAACTGTGGACCAGTTGACTTGTTCGCATTTGGAAATTACGGCCGACGACCGCCAGTTTCGTTTGCGAGGGGATGTGTCGCTTCAGGACTTGTCGCGTCCACAAGATGCGTATGTATATGGAACACTTTCCGAGCTTTCGGCCAATACTCGTGGAGTCGGCTTCTTAGTGCGTAATTTGAGTCACAATTATAATGGAGTTCCTCCACTTCTCGAACGTTTGGGAAATGTAAGTTTTCAGGGAGAGATTTCAGGATACTTTACGGACCTAGTTACTTACGGGCAATTACAAACGAGTCTTGGAAATGTAAAAACCGACTTAAAATTGAGTTCTGACAAGACTAAAGGACTGTTTGCATATTCCGGTGCTGTCAAAACTGAAGATTTCCAGCTAGGTAAATTATTGGATAATGAGAAGTTGGAAGAAATCACTTTCAATCTGGATGTACATGGGCGGCACATTACCGGGCAATTGCCAGCTGTGGAATTGAAAGGCTTGATCGCTTCGGTAGATTATAGCAGATATAGATATGAAAATATCACATTGGATGGAGAATACAAACAAGGTGGATTTAATGGTAAAGTGGCGTTGGATGACCCTAATGGATCGATTTATCTGAATGGAGATGTAAATGTTACGTCTAAAGTGCCTACTTTTAATTTTCTTGCAGTAGTCAACAAAGTACGTCCACATGATTTGAATCTTACGACTAAATACCCAGATGCGGAGTTCTCTTTAAAACTGAAAGCTAATTTCACAGGTGGATCAGTGGATGAGATGATTGGAGAAATCAATGTGGATAGTTTGGAATTTACAGCTCCGGCTAAAGCATATTTTATGCAGAATATGAATATCCGGGCTACCAAACAGAACGGTGAGAACCAACTAAGATTGACTTCTGAATTCCTGAAAGCAAGTATAGAAGGTAAATTCCAGTACCACACATTACCTGCCAGTATTCTGAATATTATGCGGAAGTATGTGCCGTCTTTGATATTACCTCCCAAGAAGCCGATTGAAACACATAACAATTTTCTGTTTGACGTACATATATATAATACGGACATTTTATCTACAATCTTTGATATACCGTTGACAGTGTACACTCATTCCACATTGAAGGGATATTTCAATGATGCCTTACAACGCTTGCGTGTAGAAGGATATTTTCCCCGTCTGCAATATAAAAATAACTTTATTGAGTCGGGCATGATTCTGTGCGAGAATCCTGCAGATCATATTCGTGCACAGGTTCGTTTGACTTCTTTGAAAAAGAAAGGGGCAGTCAATCTATCCTTGGATGCACAAGCTAAAGATGATAATGTCAGTACGACATTGAATTGGGGGAATAATGCTGCAGTGACATATAGCGGGCAATTGGCTGCCGTTGCCAAATTTCTACGTACAAGCGGAGAAAAACCATTGTTGAAAGCGATGGTAGATGTAAAACCTACTGATGTTATTTTAAACGATACTCTTTGGAAGATACATGCTTCACAAGTGGTGGTCGATTCAGGCAGGGTGGATGTGAATAACTTCTACTTTAGCCATCAGGATAGATATGTACGTATTAACGGCCGGCTCTCCGAGAATCCTAAAGATACTGTAAAGGTTGATTTAAAAGATATAAATATGGGATATGTATTTGATATTGCAAGCATATCCGACGATGTGAATTTTGAAGGTGATGCAACGGGAACAGCTTATGCAAGCGGAGTGCTAAAGAAACCTATTATGAATACCCGTTTATATATAAAGAACTTTTCACTTAATCAGGGTCGCTTGGGTGATTTGGATATTTATGGTGAGTGGGATAACGAAAATAGAGGTATCCGGTTGGATGCATCCATTCAGGACATATCTCCTTCTCCGTCACGTGTCACAGGTATTATTTATCCATTGAAACCCGAGAGCGGACTTGATTTAAATATTGAAGCAAATGAATTGAACTTAAAATTCCTCGAACATTATATGAAGTCTATTGCCAATGATATTAAAGGACGAGGCACGGGAAAAGTACATTTCTATGGAAAATTCAAAGGATTGAATTTGGATGGTGCGGTTATGACAGACGCTTCCATGAAGTTTGATATTCTGAACACACATTTTGCTGTAAAAGACACGATTCATCTAGCTCCTACCGGGTTGACATTTAATAATATACATATATCCGACATGGAAGGACATTCGGGAAGAATGGACGGATATTTGCATTTCCAGCATTTTAAGAACTTAAACTATCGTTTTGAGATACAGGCAAATAATATGCTTGTGATGAATACGAAGGAATCGGCAGATATGCCTTTCTATGGTACGGTATACGGTACCGGAAATGTATTACTTGCCGGAAATGCCACACAAGGGTTGGATGTAAACGTGGCTATGACAACCAACCGAAATACTACCTTTACTTATATTAATGGCAGTGTAGCATCGGCTACCAGTAATCAGTTTATTAAGTTTGTAGATAAAACACCCCGTCGTACTATTCAGGATTCTATTCAGGTAATCTCATATTACGAACAAATACAGCAAAAACGTCAGGCAGAAGAAGAGCAGAAAACGGATATCCGTTTGAATATTCTGGTGGATGCAACTCCCGATGCCACCATGCGAATTATCATGGACCCTATTGCCGGAGACTATATCAGCGGAAAAGGTACGGGAAATATTCGAACGGAATTTTATAATAAGGGTGATGTGAAGATGTTTGGTAATTATCGGATTAATCAGGGAGTATATAAATTCAGCTTGCAGGAAGTAATCCGTAAGGACTTTATAATCAAGGATGGAAGCACAATAACGTTTAATGGTGCACCTCTGGATGCTAACATGGATATACAAGCTTCATATACAGTGAATTCTGCTTCCTTGAATGACTTGATACCGGATGCTTCGGCTATTATCCAACAACCCAATGTACGTGTAAATTGTATCATGAATTTAAGTGGTATGCTGGTACGTCCGACTATCAAGCTGGGCATAGAGCTTCCAAATGAAAGGGATGAAATACAAACATTGGTACGTAACTATATCAGTACGGAAGAGCAGATGAATATGCAGATCCTTTACCTGCTGGGTATTGGTAAGTTTTATACGGAAGATGCACGGAATAATAATCAAAATTCGAATGTGATGTCTTCGGTGCTCTCATCTACCCTCTCCGGCCAGTTGAACAATGCACTTTCACAAGTCTTTGAAACAAATAACTGGAATATAGGTACGAATTTGAGTACGGGTGATAAAGGTTGGACGGATATGGAAGTAGAAGGTATTCTATCGGGACAATTATTGAATAATCGTTTATTGATAAACGGAAACTTCGGTTATCGGGATAATCCGATGGCTAATACTAACTTTGTGGGAGACTTTGAAGCAGAATGGTTGATTACCCGTTCGGGAGATATCCGTTTGAAGGCTTATAATGAGACGAATGACCGCTATTATACAAAAACGAATTTGACTACACAGGGAGTAGGTATCATGTATAAGAAGGACTTCAATAAATGGAGTGATCTATATTTTTGGAATAAATGGCGGTTGCGTAATAAGCGCAAACGGGAAGAAGCGGAAATGGTGAAACCGCAACAGACGGACAGTATCACTGATAAAACAGCCAAATCGGCAGTAAAGAGAAATCATTCGCAACAACAATAAACATATAATAAACGATGACATGATTCCAGGCGGATATGTCATCGTTCATTATATGTGAGAATTATGTAATCAGGAGCATGTGCATCCTTTTTTATGGGATGACAATGCCGTCTTCATTGATATTTACTTCAAGATCTACATTCATTTTTTCCAGTTCGATCCGATAATAGATGGTGCCATCTGCTTTTTCAATACGTTTCGCTTCGTCAAAACGATATTCTCCATATTGATTATTAATCGTATTTTTGACAGCTTCGGGCAGTTCATTTTGACGTACTTCCCATGAAGTAGAATGCCAATCTCCGGTCTGATCGAACAAAACATCTTTTGATATTCCGTTATGAATGATATCCACTTCCGTATATCCGAAATCCCAGTCATTTCTATCATCTTCTACATCTATTTCCATGATTTTGGCATTCGGATATTTTTCATTAATGAAGTTTCTCATTGCTTCAGTCAATTGAACGGGAAGATGACCGGTGTTATCATCATCAGTGTCTACGATACTTTTAATCAGAGTTCCATCCGCAGAATAATATAAGTCTATCTCCTGATTCTGATTTTCGATTTCAATTACGAAAATAGTCTCAACGCCTGTCCGCTCCAATTTGTCTACATCATCTTGTTTCCACGAAGCATATTCACTCTTTTCAAAAGAAGTTTTCACAGCTTGCGGTAATGCATTGTAAGGAATGTCCGTTTCCGTCATTTGCCATTTTCCATCTTGGGTAAACCATGCAGATGCTTCATATCCATCATAGAAATCTGCTACATAATATCCGGACTTAGTTTCCCATTTCACATTTGCAGCATTAGGGTATTTAGATGAAAATGCGTTTTGAAGTTCGGTAGGAACAGCAATTGAATTATCGTCGTCGTTATCACAACTTTGTAGGCTCCATGTAACGCAAAGTGCCAGTAAGAGTGTATAAATATTTAGTTTCATCTTTGTTCTATTTTAAAAGGTTTAGAAGTCAATATCAATCAAATTAAATTTCAAGTCGAATTTCAATTCCGTACGGTTGGACAGTTTTACTTCATAATCTTTTTTATCCCTCTCTATTTTCAGGATTTTAGCATCGGGATAATTGGTCGTTACATATTTTTGAATTGTTGCAGGGATAATAGCTGTAGGTACCGCGCTATATTTGCAATTCACTTCTTCCCAGTTTCCTTTGTTATCAAATTCTACTTTATCGCCATTAGTGAAAATCACTTCATAACTTTTATAGAAGAAATCACTTTCCATTTTGGCTAATGCTACTTTGCTGTCGGCAAAATGCTGTTTGATAAACTGCTGTGCCTGTTGTGGCATTTGAGTTACCTGAATAGGTTTGTCGTCATCTGCACGAGCTACTGTTTGCAAAGTAAAAAGACATACTAATAAGAATACTAACTTTTTCATAATCGTTGTTTTTTAAATATTGGTTTTTACTACTATTATTAATTTCACATTGCAAAGATGAAAGGAGAATCTGAAAAGATTTGGGAATTTTGAGAATTATCGAAAAAAAATCTCATAAAAATATAGTGACGCTATCCTGTTAACATAGCGTCACTATCTATAAAGGATACCGTCACCATCCCATAAGGATAGCGTCACTATAATTTCTTCCTGAAATTAGATTCTTTAGGATTCTTTTAAAACTACTAATATACACATCGTTTATTTTTGCACACACGAATTTGACGATATTCATATTAAATAACCATAAGAACTTTTTTATGACTATGAGAACAAATTATTTTTTATTATTAGCTATTCTATTGGGGGTTATTCCCATGAGTTACACACACGCCAATGATTCAATACCGAAAAGCGTGATTCTGTACACACCTTACACAAAAATCTCCGTATCGCCCGGAGCGTCAATTGATTACAGTATTGATCTTATCAACAACACGGACCAATTGACGAATGCGAATCTTTCTGTTAGTGGATTGTCCTCCAGTTGGAAACACGAAATGAAATCCGGTGGCTGGAGCCTTAGCCAGTTGTCGGTACTTCCCAAAGAGAAAAAGACTTTTAATTTAAAAGTCGAAGTTCCATTAAAAGTGAATAAAGGCAATTATCATTTTGTGGTATATGCCGGAAACGCTAAACTTCCCTTGGATGTGGTGGTTGCTCAAAAAGGAACGTACCAAACCGAATTTACTACTGACCAGCCCAATATGCAGGGAAATTCGAAATCAACCTTCACTTTCAGTGCTACTTTAAAGAATCAGACCGCCGATCAGCAACTATATGCTTTGATGGCTAATGCCCCCAGAGGGTGGAATGTCGTTTTTAAACCGAACTACAAACAAGCCACTTCTGCACAAGTAGAGGCAAACAGTACACAAAATGTAAGTATAGATATTACCCCTCCTGCCAATGTAGAAGCCGGTAGCTATAAAATTCCGGTACGTGCTGCTACAGGTACAACTTCTGCCGAATTGGAACTGGAAGTAGTTGTCACCGGTTCTTATCAAATGGAACTGACTACTCCTCGCGGGTTATTGAGCACAGATGTCACAGCTGGTGATGTGAAAAAAATAGAACTGGAAGTAAGAAACACTGGTTCTTCATTACTGAAAGACATTCAGTTGTCTGCCAATAAACCTGCAGACTGGGAAGTTACTTTTGAACCTTCAAAGGTTGACGCATTAAAAGCTGGAGAGACATCAACGGTAATGGCTACTTTGAAAGCTTCTAAAAAAGCGCTGCCCGGGGACTATGTGACTACTATCATGGCTAAAACTCCTGAAGTAAATGCCGACGCGCAGTTCAGAATTGCGGTAAAAACTCCGATGATATGGGGATGGGTAGGTGTGCTTATCATCATTGCTACTATCGGTGTGGTTTACTATCTGTTCCGTAAATATGGAAGGAGGTAAATGATGGGCGAACAAGTGATCGTACTTACCGATTTGACCAAACAATATGGTAATTTCACTGCTGTAGATCATATTCGCCTGAATATCCGGAAAGGGGAAATCTTCGGATTGTTGGGACCGAATGGTGCCGGAAAATCAACTACTATCTTAATGATGCTAGGGTT
>ERZ773237.3073-NODE-3073-length-10154-cov-4.844143_pt1 | contig 10154 bp, 8 predicted proteins | sample MGYA00580990_ERZ773237 | MGnify/ENA primary metagenome ERZ773237 (study PRJEB29015, sample SAMEA2737749) | human gut metagenome | biome: human gut; feature: human-associated habitat; material: faeces | place: China | collected 2012 ...
ATTATTCTTGGATTTGGCTCAAATCAAATGCACCGTTCTCAATCAACTTCAAAATTGTGTCTACCAAGTTGTTTTTTACAGTTTCACTTTCATTTTCAACGCCAGAATACTCTACATAAATAGTGTTCTCTCCCATATCAAAGGTTGCATAATATATTACGGTTTTGATACCTTGACTATTTGACTTTGTTACGAAATATCCTGCATCGATATCAACGCCGTCTACACTTGAAGTGATTGTATTTCCATCAATGATAGTATCTAATAGATTTACACCCTGTTTAGATACTACCATTCTTGTATCACTAATTTTTCCCTCAAAACCCAGAATATTATGATTGTCAGCATCAAAGTAAGCATCTGCGGTAACAGGCAAGTCTGAAAAAAGCATTTCTATCTCAGCATCGCTCAAAGGTCTTGTTGTTACATTTAAGTTAATTGAAGATTGTGATAAGTCATTTTTAACAAAAGTAATTGTTTCTCCATCATTCAGCGTGGCAATATCGTTTTTTGTACCAAACAGATTGCTTTGAAAAACTCCCACTCCAATCACAGCAACGAGTACGAAGCAAGCTGCAACAGACACCCATTTTTGCCGATTAGTTATTTTACTTGTTTTTTTCATAGGTTCAGCCTCCTTAATATACTGATTATCGACATTTCCCAATGCCCTTAAAAGTTTCTTTTCTTTCATACAGAGATACCTTCTTTCTCTAACAATTTTTTGAGTTCGTTCCTTGAACGAAATAATGACATCTTGATTTTGCTCTCGCTCATACCATATTCCGTTGCAATTTCTTTAATGGGCGATAAATACCAATATCTTCTCATAAAGATTTTTCGCTGTTCTAATGACAGGGAAGAAAGAAAGCGGTTGAGAATATCCGTTAGAGCAATTTCTTCAACAATGTTTTCTGTACTATCCAACGATGGTATGCACTCTTGTATTTCATCAAAAATCAATGACATTTGCCCGCCATTACGTTTCTTTGCATTGAGCAGTTCGTACCTGTCCAAAGATAAGTTGCGAGTAATCTTCCCTAAAAAAGTTTTTAGGACAGATGGACGGTTAGGCGGTATGCTGTTCCAAGCTCTTAAATAAGTATCATTTACACATTCCTCGCTATCTTCGTCATTGTGAAGAATATTAAAGGCTATGTATCTGCAATACTTTCCGTATTTTTTTGAAGTTTCGGATATAGCAGCTTCGGAGCGCTCCCAATATAAATCTAATATCTGCTTATCATCCATAAGCTTCTCCTCCTTCCCCTTGTATTAAGGTCTTTCACCCTAATAGACGAGAAAAATGTGTCAAGCGTCACTTAAATTCAAAAAATATTTATTCAAAGATTAGCTTTCATTTTTTGAAAGAATATAATAAAACAGCAAAAGACGTACACCAACAAGTCTCTTAATATTCAATGCGGAAAAAGTTATTTCAAATGGGGGTTTAATTTTGCCCCCTCCAGGGTATTATACTGGTTCCACCAAATGCGGGGTTTCGCAACACCATAATTACTTGTTGCTTCCTAAAGGAAGCTCATTACTTCCTTCCATCTTCTTACTTATCGTTTTCTTCCTGTTCCTGTATGTATTTTCTTACCGTTTCTTCATTCACATTTCCTACTGTCGATACGTAATATCCTCTCGCCCAAAAATGTCTATCTCCCCACTTGCTCCTATATTCCGGATGTCGGTCAAACAACATCAATGTGCTTTTTCCCTTCAGATATGACATAAACTCTGAAACACATAGTTTCGGTGGAATTGCAATGTACATATGTACATGATCAATACATACTTTTCCATCTGTTAGTGTTACCTATTTCATCTCACACAATTTTTTGATTGTTTCTACTAAATCTCTCTTTGTTTCACCATACATTATTTTTCTTCTAAACTTTGGAATAAAAACAATGTGATATGTGCAATTCCAGCGTGTGTGTGTTATACTTTGATTATCCATTTGGATACCTCCTGTGTTTTGATATGGTCTGCGAAACCAATATCATTATAACACGCAAGGTTTTATTTTCTAGCACTCTAGGTAACGCTACGGCTTTGCCTCGGTTCCCATTTCAAATGGGGGATTAACAAAACTTTTCATTTAATTTTTTCATCGTTCTCCTCTTTTGTCTTATTCACTCATCAGGCATAATTTAAAACAGAAAACAGTTACGCCTGTACTTTTGTTAATAAAACACATATTTTTGTATTTATACAAGTGCAAACATAACTGATTAATATTTTCGTATCAATCACTTTTATATTTTAAATATGTCTACTTTTTCATTTTCAACGCCACCGTCGTTATAAATGCCTGTATCGGAACCGTCAGTATCACGCCGATTGTACCGCAGAGTCCGCAGACTATTTCTGTTATTATGGAATTGTAACCCATAATCTGAAGGTAAGGCATCTCATAAGAATATATCGTAAGAAGTGTTCCCGTTGCTGAACCCGTGTATGCAAGAATGAGTGTATTTGACATGGTTCCCATCATATCGTGTCCGACGTGCATACCTGACATAAACAGCTCTTTTGCTTTCAAATCAGGTGCCTTTTCATGAATCTCGGTTATAGCGGCAACTATAGACACACTTACGTCCATCACCGCACCGAGTGACGATATTAATATTCCCGCATACAAAATATCCGAAACATGCAGTTTTGAACTGTTGGCTATATATATCATTGATTCTGCATCAGACATGTTATATCCGTTGAGATTTGAGAGGCTGCCGGCAATCATTGCAAGACCGCCCGACAAAATTATGCCTACTGTTGTTCCTATTATTGCACAGACCGTCTTTGAAGAAATTCCGTTTAATATATATATCGACGCTGCAAGAATCACAACCGATGTGAGAAGTGCCGCAAATATTCCGTTCAGACCTATATAAAGAAGCGGAACATACATACATATTACACATATAAATGTAAATATCAGTGCGTAGAGTGCCGCTGCTCCTTTTTTGCCTCCGACAAGCACAAGACACAGCGAAAACAATCCAAGCAGAACATATACCATCATTGTCCTGTCATAATTGTACACAGAACCCGTAATCACACCATCTATATCTTTTACTACCGCAATAACCTTTGTTCCTGTCGTACAGAATGCACCTCTTTGAAATGAATTTGAGTTATCAAGTTCACAATTCTGCCCCTTATACTGACCGCCGGTAATCTTTGCGGATACTTTCTGTGCACCGCCGAATGGCTGTCCGCCCGAATTATCTTCTATAATTTGTGTGACCTTTGCTTTTACATATACAACATTATTATTTGCTTTTATATGAGTTCTCTTAATCTGACAACTTCCGATGATGATTCCCGCAAGAATCACCATCGGAAGCAGTACAAACAGAACCCGTTTATATAAACTTCTTCTGTTATCCATATTTAATTAAGCCTCTTTTTTCTTTATAACAATTACAGCTCCAGCCGCAGACACTGTCAGTCCAAGCAATGCAAATATCCATGCTTTTGAAACATCACCTGTTACTATTGAGCCTGTTTTATCAGTGTCAGCACCGTTTTGATTTTCACCATCAGCTATATTGCTGTCATTTTTCTTTGCAGTAGTAAACTCATAAATGCTGCTCTTTTTAATGCCCGTCGTCTCATTAGTAACAACCGCATACCAAGCGTAATCTGTATTTTCGCTAAGATTTGTCATATTAAGAACTGCATTCTGTGTGCTTACAGCCTTTCCAAGTTCTTCATTTGTATATACGTAAGCTGAAAAACTCTTTTCAAGAATTTTCTGCTCTTTAGTATCAAAATCCACATCAAGCACCATCTGGTCAACACCTGTTGCTGATGCACCCTCCACATTTAATGTATGAAGTTCTGTATCATAATAATTAAAATCGTCCATGCAAGGTGAATATGAATTCATATAAATCTTGTTGTTATCAAGGTCAAAATAAAGGAATTTGATATATTCATTACCACCCTCAAAACCTGACTGATAATCCGTACAAATCTGGTATACTGTTCTGTCATTTCTGCCATCGCCATCATCATCAAACATTGCTGTTTCATATGAAGAGCCATGATAATGACCATTTAATACAGCAAATACATTAGGATTTTTTTTCACTACATATTTATTGACAAGCTGTCCGTAATAATCAAGATATGTACCATTGCTCTGCTTGACATTTGTATATGTATGGAAGCAAAGGATTGCCTTTCTGTCACTATACTGGGAAAGTACCTGATTCATCCAGTCAATTTCATCCTGGTAAATATTCCAGCTCATATATACAATGATAAAATCCTGTCCGCCTTCACTTATCAAATCATAATGACCTTTGTTATTCTGATATGTGCCGCCGTATGTCGGCTGTGACGCAAAACGGTTTTCACCAAAATATTTATAATAATTCTCATAATCTGCAAGACCTGCTGCCACATCATGATTTCCACCAAGAACACCATATGGCATACCGGCTTTATCAAGGATTCCCATTGCAGCGTCTGCATTTTCCCACTCATATGTCATATCAACATCATCAACTATATCGCCTGTATGAATAACATATTTAATTTTACGTTCATCCTTATTATTTACAATCCAGTTATTTATATTAGTAAAATGATGCTGCCACTCTTCTGCATAATACTGTGTATCAGTTTCCCATGCAAAACAGAAATCATAATCTTCTGGTACATTTGTTCCATCCCAGCTGGCATTATTATCTTTCTTTTTGTCTGTAACTGTATCAAGTTCCGGAAGTGCAGAATCAGCAGTACACTGTACTATAATTGTTGCATTTCCATCTTTCACATGATTAGCAGCTGTAAATGATGCCTCTTTTATATTACCTTTTTCATCTGCCTTTGCAATCTCATCCCACTTATTTGAAGCGGTATTTAAAACATACATTGTACCTGCGTGTGTTCCATCGCTGTTAGAAGCTTCTCCATTCCAGTTCGCAGCTATAATCTCATCATCTTTTACATCAGGCACATTAACTGTATATTGTATATATGGAAGAATTCCTTCTGATGTATTAGTTTTTATACTGTCTGTATCAATTTTTTCTGCTTTATAAAATGTTGTCGTTGTATCTGAATTATCACTTTTCACATTGAGATAAAGTGATGCACTATTATCTGTTACATCTGATGTACCGCCGGAAATAATCGTTATCTGTGCTCCCTCAACTGTAAATGATGCACTCTTTGTTGTCTCATTTCCTGCCGCATCCTTCGCAAATGCTGCTATTGTATGCACACCATCTCCAAGTGCATAAGAAGTTGTCTCATACACATCACTAATCTGTTCTCCGTCAAGTGTCACAACAAACTCATCTAGTGTATTTGTTTCCGTAACTTTAGGATTTAATGTAATATTTCCTCTTAAAACATCACCATCATTTACACCAAGTTCAATCTCTGGAGCTTTGTTATCCACAATAAATGTAACTTCTTTTGTACTTGTTCCATTTGTCACTTTTAATATATGCTCACCATCTGATAACTTTGTTGTGTCTACCTGCGTACCAACCGCTGTAACTTCTGATGACGGAATTGTAAAACTTACATCCATATATGGGCACATTCCTGTTGAATCACCAATATAATGAACTGTTTCATAATCTGTGCTAAGATTTGTCTTTGTACTTGTATCTTCATTATCTGGTCCGATTGCCTTTGGATAATAAATATTTCCATTAATGAGCTTCAATGCAAGATTTTTAACTGTAAAATCTTCTCTGTTAGCATCTGGCAGCAGATATTCATCAACAGTTGCACCATATGTACCAGCCCAGAAACGGAGTGTCACATCATAAGCTGCCTTTTCTTCGTTATATTTAAAATATCTGTTATCAATGTGAATTGCCTGTCCATCAAGTATCTGATACTGCCATTTGCCTATCGAAGCAATAACTTCATTATCTGTTGTTGTAACGGCATTTTTGAAATAACTGTCTCTTCCTTCAGCATGAAATGTAAAATATGCTCCATCTTCAAGCATTGGCTCAGTCTGACGCTGCACACCATCAACATATATCTTTGAATTGCTGTTATTTTCTCCGTCATTAGCTGTTATTGACACAATTCCTCTTACCTGTTCATTATCTGTAATATTAGTACGGATTCCATCAACTGCATTTAATTTTTTAATATCTACTCTGTAAATATCACTATATGTGCTTCTGTATCTATTGTCTGCACTCACATAAAATTCTACATAATCGTGTGAAAACAGCTCATCTGCTGGAATTAATGATTCATAAAGATTCGGTACACGCCTGTTTACCTCTGTTGTACTATACCAGCTCCCTGCTCCATCAAATCTGTAATATGTTGTAATACCAGTTCTTGGAAGACTGCCTGTAACATCATAACGGAAATTAACTCTTAACTCATCCCCCTGCATAATTGATGACGGAACTACATCATCAAGTGCCAAACCTAATGCTGAGCCATCATCTTTAACATATGTATACTGTGCTTCTGACACACTTCCCATAGAAGTCGCTGCATTTGCAGTTTTAAGAATCATCTCTGGTCCTTCTGGATTGACCATAAGTTCTGCTGACTTATTATCCTTGCAATCTGAATTGCCAACATAAGCATAATAAGATACCAGTTTTTTTGTTCCATCAGAATTCTTTTTATAAAGTTCCACCGCACGATTGGTATTATTCATGCCATTTTGACCTGTAACAAGATAAACCGGAACATCATCACTTATCTTATATGCATCCCGGAATTCTTTTTCTGTCGTAAAACTTGTATAACCTTTAAGGAATTTAACTCTGTAAAACCATATTACAGCAGTTTTTCCAGCTGGAATAATGCAACTATCTGATGAGCCGATGCCATTCTCCGCATTGTCATCATAATGATTCAGTTCAAGAATTTTTCTGCTGCCCTCTTTAACTTCATATCCAAACTGATATTCATTATTCAAATCAACATCATGGTCTGTTGTATTGACAATCTCAACACATTCCATTAAATCATCGGCAATTCCATATGTGCTTTTTCTGTTCACATCATTTGGTCTTACTTCTGTAATAAACACTCCATCTGCAATCTGTGAATCCGGCACTTTTGCCTTTACAAGACCATTAAGCTGCCCTGAATATATATATCCTGGTGAAGGCTCGCACATCTCACGATAAACCTGCATTTCATTTCCAATGTCAGGGATTGCAAGTTCAACCGAAAATCCGTCCATTGTATCAACCTTATCAGTAGCCGTAAATGTAGAAATAACATTCTGGTCTGATTTTGTTCTTAATGAAAATGTTGATGTAACGCCCCAGTTTACTTCACTTGTTACTTTAAGAACAACTGCATCATCAGGAATTCTCATCTCTTCCCTGAATTCTGCTTCTGTAGGAATTGGGGTTTTTATATCACTTCTGTAATTCCACAATACAACCTTTTCCTCAGGCTGAATTACAACATCTAAACTTCCATCCATAGTTGAAACCTGTAAAGCTGTGTCATTGTATACAAATTCATATGTATCATTAAAATTAACTGGCTTGTCATATGTACTTGTAATCTCTACAAATTCCATTAAATCAGTCGTGCTTTTGTATAATCTGATACTTTCATATCCACTTGTCTCTCTTGAATTATTTTTCTCACTGCGGTCTACATCATTCTGATAAATTTCCGTAATCCAAAGTCCTTCTTTATTAAATTTCTCATTTACTGTTACATTGCCGCCCGTCTCACTCGCTCTGAGTGGTGAGATGTTGCATAAGATACTGCCTGCCATCATAATAGCAACCATAGTACCTGCCACAATCCGCTTTTTTCTTTTTCTCATGACATTCTCCTTATTAGTATTGCTTTAAAAAATTAAAACGCATTAATCATAATAAGGTTATGTAAAATCCAATATCATGGTCATGAGAAAATTACGTAAAAATATGTTAAATTTATTCAGCATATAGTATTACTGGATTTTATTTTCTTTTTTTACTTTTTCTCCTTAAATTCCCACTCTCTTAATGTATAATACCAATCTCTATATGCCCATCTTTTTATACATATATAATATTTGTCATCTAGATACATAATATCCTATAATTTTCCCATTTTTATCCATCATGTTTTTTCCCCCTGTCCTTTACTCTATTGGCACTTCTCGTTGCTAACCTGAAAAGTATCCATGTGGATGTACTGTGTGTTCTTCTTTTGCATTGACTGCCGATAGAATCCTGTCCCGGCTGCAAGTGCACCTGTTCTTCCTGCAATGTGAAGATTGGTATTCTTGGTCTTGATAGAAGTGTTGGATTCTCTATAGTTTCGCTTGAATCTTGATAATCCTTTATTCTTTGGCTCTGACTGATGAATGGTACTCTTGCGATAGGACTTCTTTTTATCATCAGATACCTTTACACCGATAGTCTTCGGACCTCTCTCTACTGTATAGATGTTGCTGCCTTTAATCTTGGCTCCCTTTGGTTCATGGGCATGAATCTTGGCTTTCTCCTTGGTGTGAATGACCATCGGTTTGTCATCCACTTTCTTTATCTTCAATGTTCTCACCTTCTTTCTACATCCATTACCCAAAAATGGGTAAAAAAATAGCCATCTGGATTGTTAGTCCAAATGGCTTATGTAAAAATCTATTTAATTCTATTGTAAAGAACTGTCTCTATTCTGGTTGATAAATCAATCTTTTTCTTATAAAGAAGTGTCCACGATGCTTGATTTTTTGAATAATCCATCTTTTCCTCTGGAAAAAATGAACGACAGAAATAATTATCTCCTTCATCATTAGATAAAAACAAGAATAGATTCCTGTTCTCCATGTTGTTTTCCATAAGATAATCAGCCTCAATCATTGAATACATATTTGCTTTCTTATTATACTTAAACACAGTATCATTATTATCAATCATTTGTTCAAGCAATGGCAGGAAATGAACTCTTTGCTCTATCTTATTATAAAAATCTGATGACTCTATTTTTTCAATTGTAATTGTTCCATCTGCTATCTCATCAAATACTCTGCCTCTGTCTCGACTCAATTCAGGTCTGTCTACCAGATATTGTAATCCCATAAGATGAAAACAAGCTTTTTTATCAAATGAAATTCTTAATGTAACTGAAACACCTTTTCTCCCTAGTACAAGCTCATATTCGGTTGATAATAGCGGAATAAATGCATTTATGCAATCTAAAACATTCCTCATTACAGTTCTCCACTACATCCTTAGATTAAGAAAGGCTCTGCATAAGCAGAGCCCTTCTAACATTTTCTTTCGAGGATTAACCTCTAGCCAGATTGTGGTAAATGTCAAACCCTTATAAAGCTCATAAGGCACTGCTCTCTGGCACAACACCTTACTTTGCCGCTTGGCAGACACTCAAGTTGCCTGTCTTTAATATTATATTAACTGTCATATGAAAATATGTCAATCCAAAATTCATAACTTCATAAAAAAATAGGACTTAAATCATTCAAAACCCTTTATTTATAAGGCTTCTCTTGATTAAATACACAGTCCGTTCCCTCCTGCTTATAATATACTACCTTTCGCCGTACAATGTCCTAGAATGTTTTACTTTCTTCCGGCACGGCTTGCAGCTTGCGCATAGTATACCACATTTTTATCTCTATGTATACGCTTTCACATTTTATGAGGGTACTTTCTGTTTTTCATCACATTTTATGAGGATAATTTCTTATTTTCTTCACATTTCATGTTCAGATAACTATTTATAAAAATCACACCGCCCGTTCATTTGTATTTAAAAAGTCACACATACCGAACTGATATTTATACAGCGGCACTTCTTCCTGCCATTGGTGTGAATGATTGACTTCAAACAGTACATCATAACGAAACCGGTTAATCTCATTTTTATATCTGCCGATTTTATCAGATATAAATGTTTTTGTAATGTGCGGAAACTGGTTGGCAATATCTTTCCAGTATTCATGCGGAATAAATAATTCATGCGAAAAATCCCTTTTATAACGCACGCCCGGGTGTGCCTTTGCATACTGATATACGGACTGTCTGTAACTGTCTTTTTTGTCCAGATCAAAAATATCCGCAAATAAAATAACCCCTTTTCCATCAATCTGCTCAATACAACGCTCTATAACTTTCCGCAGATAATTATATCCGCTAAAATATTCTGTCACGGAACTCATTAAA
>ERZ773237.3075-NODE-3075-length-10144-cov-4.824859_pt1 | contig 10144 bp, 9 predicted proteins | sample MGYA00580990_ERZ773237 | MGnify/ENA primary metagenome ERZ773237 (study PRJEB29015, sample SAMEA2737749) | human gut metagenome | biome: human gut; feature: human-associated habitat; material: faeces | place: China | collected 2012 ...
TGAGGTGGCTTGGTTACTTTTTCATCTTCATGGGTATCAAGATGGCAACCGATGGAGTCCTTCGTGGTCTCGGAATTATGCGTCCGTTCCTCGTTGCAAACATGGTGAACCTTGCGATTCGTCTGTCCGTTGCCCTGATCTGTGCACCGCGTTTCGGCATTGCCTTTGTCTGGCTTGCTGTACCAGCTGGTTGGCTTGCAAACTTTTTAATCTCCTATGTGGCTCTCAGGAGATCATGGCCGACTGATAAAATGGCATCCATTAGTTAACTCCCAGTTTGTCGAACTTACCCTTTGAGAGAGGAGAAATCCTTTTCTCAAAGGGTTTTTTATATCTTTTATAATCAATTTGACTTTTTATATATGAATATTTATAATATAATCAAATCAAATGTGTTAGAAATGGTGCAATTTGCAAGTGCTTTATATGATTATATATTGATTTATTAAATCAAATGTGTAAAATGAATATGTAATTGAAATGGGTAGTTCGGTTATGAATTATCCTTTATTTTATAAAGAGGTTGTTATGATTAGAAAAGCAGTAGTAGAGGATTTACCTTACATAAAGGAAATTTATAATGATGCAGTTCGAAATTCAACTGCAACATTTGACATTACAGAAAAAGGTAATGACTTTTTTAGGACTATGTTTGATGAGCATAGTGGCAAAAGAATTTTTTATGTTTATGAAAAAGATAACAAAGCAGTTGCCTATGTTACACTTTCAAAATTCAGCCATAGAGATGCCTATGATACAACAGTAGAACTTTCTGTTTATGTTAATAAAGATTATAGACATCAGCATATTGCCACAGAATTAATGGAGTTTGCCATTAATTTTGCAAAAGAATGTAATGACATATATACAATAGTTTCGCTGATTACAGATGAAAATAAGGAAAGTATCCATTTGCATAAGAAGTATGGCTTTCGGTTTTGTGGCAAAATCCAAAAAGCCGGTGTAAAATTTAACCGTGACCTTAATGTTGACATTTATCAGCTGATATTTTAGTATTGATTTATTCGATATTATACATTTTTTTTAATTCTTCAAATGTAATGTCGATTCCGACACTTTTAAGTTTGTTTTCCCTATCTTTGAAAAGTTTGAATAGGAGGGTGTCTGCATCTTTGCCATAATGAATTTGATTATGACAGTTGCTACATAGAGAAACGACATTTTCTTCTACATCTAGTGAATATTTGAAATACTCATATTTTGAAAGTGGTACTAAATGATGTGCTTCAGTATAAGGTAAGTTTGATTTTTTTCTCATAAATGTTTTATGATTTGGGTCTATCTCACATTTGTAGTTAGCACGACATAATGCATTAATGGATACATTTTCGTCTCTTGGATATGTAATATTTTGGGCATTGCTTTGAATTTTTATAGAGACCTTATTTTTTTTAATGCCCTTATATTCAAATTTAACTGTTTTTTTAGATTTTTGTGATGTGTTTAATTTTGAACTAATATTGAAGTTCAATATTAAATCTTCAGATTGTTCCTGTTTGTTTTGATTTTTTATATCAGGAAAATAATTAAGTAAAAATTCACTAAATATAAAATTGCTCCAATTTTTTGTTTTTTTACCGTTGTTACGCCATTGCATTAATTTTTCTTGTTTGTCAATAAAATTATCTTTTTCGTTATATTCTATTCCTAAACAATTTAAGTAGTGGTCTAGTTTGGTTTTGGAACATATACGAAGATATTTGTTTGGATAATAAAGATAAAGTATTTTGCTTTTTACAACCGGTGGGAAAACACTGTTTAGGATACCTTCAGCATTTTTGGAATTACCATCTAAAATTAAATTTATAATAGATAATTTTAGTTTTTTAAACAGTATTTTGATTTCACTTTGTGGATTTCTGATACAATGTGATAATTTATTATTAATTTCATATCTTTTTCCTTTTTGATTGTAGTAGATTAAAAATTTATTAGAAGCATCAGAGCCACCACTAATATTTCCTATTGATTTTGTTTTGTATTCTACCCAATAACAAAAAGAGTCTTTGCTTTCTTTTCCTAATACATATTCATCTATTGTTAATTTTTCGATTTTTTTAATTGTAAATTTTTGTACAAATTCTTCTTGTAGTTTTAGTTCTTCGATTTCTTTATTTTTATTAGATTCCATATTCTTATTAAATTCATTAATTATATTTGTTAATCTGTAAATTTCATTAGAGCTTAGTTTAGATTCTATATTATTTTCCATAATTATGTATCCTTTTTATATGATACATAAATTTTATCATATAAAAATTTGTAAAACAATAATTGAGATGAAATAACTCTAAAAAATCTCATTTTGGAAAAAGAAGATAATTGAAATTGTATTCATAATATGATAGAATACATATGTATAGTAACTATTGTTAGACAGAGTGTGGCTTTTGCTTAGAAAAGCAAAATATTCATACAAAACTTTAGATGTACATAAAGATAAATTTTTATATAAAGAAGGTATATTATGCGTTCAGATTTAATTAAGAAAGGCCCTACAAGAGCACCTCACCGTTCTCTTTTAAAGGCTATGGGTATTACAGAAAGTGAAATGAAAAAGCCTTTCGTTGCAGTTGTTTCAGCTAAGAGTGACTATATCCCTGGTCACAAGCACTTAGATGATATTGCTGAAGAAGTAAAGGCAGGTATTCGTAATGCCGGTGGTGTTCCATTTGAATTTAACACAATCGGTGTTTGTGACGGTATTGCAATGAACCATAAGGGTATGAAGTATTCTCTATGCTCAAGAGAAATCATTGCTGACTCAATTGAAATTATGTTAACTGCTCATCCACTTGATGCAGTTGTATTTATCCCTAACTGTGACAAGATTGTTCCCGGTATGCTTATTGCTGCTTGTAGAATGAATCTACCATCAGTTTTCGTTAGTGGTGGTCCAATGCTACCCGGTGAAAAAGACGGTGTTAGATATGGTCTATCCGAAATGTTCGAGTATGTTGGTGCTTGTGCAAGTGGTAAGATTACAGAAAAAGAACTTGCTGAATATGAAGACAGTTGTTGTCCAACTTGTGGTTCTTGTTCAGGTATGTACACAGCCAACTCAATGAACTGCCTAACAGAAGCTATCGGTATGGGTTTACCATTTAACGGTACAATCCCAGCAGTATATGCCGGTCGTAGAAGACTTGCTAAGACTGCCGGTGAAAGAGTAATGTACCTACTTGAAAATGATATTAGACCAAAGGATATTATCACAAAGGAAAGTTTTGAAAATGCTCTAACTTGTGAAATGGCTCTTGGTTGTTCTTCAAATACAGTTCTACACCTACTAGCTATTGCTTATGAGGCTGATATTCCTGTAAACATTGAAGTAATTGACGAGATTTCTAAGAAAACTCCTCAGATTTGTAAGCTAAACCCAGCCGGTAAAATCTTCATTACTGACCTTAACGAAAAGGGTGGTATCCCTGCAGTTATGAAGGAACTTTCTAAGAAGGGTATCATCAACACAGATTGCCTAACTGTTATGGGTACTGTTGGTGACAGAATTGCCAATGCAAAGGATGCTGACGGTGAAATTATCCACACAGTAGATAATCCACTTCGTCAAGACGGTGGTATTGCTATTCTTAAGGGCAACCTTGCTCCTGAAGGTGCAGTTGTTAAACAAGGTGCAGTTGCTCATGAAATGATGCAACACACAGGTCCTGCAAGAGTATTCAACAGTGAAGAAGAAGCAAATGACGCTATTCTAGCAGGTAAGATTGTTGCCGGTGATGTTGTTGTTATCCGTTACGAAGGTCCTAAGGGTGGTCCTGGTATGAGAGAAATGCTTTCTCCTACATCTGCTATTGCCGGTGCAGGTCTAGATAAGGAAGTTGCTCTTATTACTGACGGTCGTTTCTCAGGTGCTACAAGAGGTGCATCAATCGGTCATATTTGTCCTGAAGCTGCTGCCGGTGGACTTATCGGTCTTGTTGAAGAGGGCGACTCAATCACAGTTGATATTACAAACAGAACTCTAACCCTAAATGTTGCTGATGATGTTCTTGCTGAAAGAAAGAAGAACTTTAAGATGCCTGAAAAGGAACTTTCAGGTTACCTAAAGAGATATTCAAAGCTTGTTACTTCTGCATCTCAGGGTGCTGTTTTTGAAAAGTAATTTTAGTTTTGATTATTACTTTCTATTTTTAATCAGTATTTAACTTAATAAAATTATGACCACTTACAATTGTAAGTGGTCATTTTTGTTATGAGCAACTTTATAAGTTTATATATTTTGTTTGCTAGTTAGATAAATTTTGGTTTTTCAATTTTGTTTGTGGGTAAAGATAAATTTGATAAATTGGGGTTTATGAGGATGATTAAATATGAAAGTGTGATACCTATGGGATTTTTGTCCTGTTTGCAGGCTATAAATTTATAATATCTACATAGGGCAATATGCCGATAAAGAGATTAATTTGTTCGGTCCAACGATGTTGGACCCTACACCTGTAAGCCACACTTTAGTAATAATATCAGGTATGATATTTTTGAAAATTTCAATTTATGCTCAATAAAAGCTAAAAAGAAATTCACCTTAACTAACAATCAAAATTAAAAAGACAAACCCTAATTTGTAGAACTGATTTATTTTAACCAACAGACAAAATTGAAAAAACAAATTTATTTTATAAAGAATAACTTATAATAATGTATAGTTACTAACATTTCCTTTCTATATGTGGAAAAGTAAATAGGCATAAGAAAAGGCACTTCAAATGAAGTGCCTTAAAACTTAATATGTAATTATCTTACAACAACTTTGCATTTTGCAGTTTTTTTACTACCATCGGTAGTTTTGCAATATACATAGCTCATACCTTTTCTAACAGCTTTAACCTTGCCGTTAGAAATTTTTAGAACCTTTCTGTTAGAAACATACCACTTAACTCTTTTGTTATCAGTTGTTGCCGGAGAAACAGTAGCCTTAAACTTATAAGTCTTGTTTCTCTTTAGTGCTAGTGTATTTCTGTTTAGCTTAACAGAAGAAGCTAATCTCTTTGTTACAGTAGAAATTTTTAAGTTTTTGTAATGACTGTTTGCACCAGTTCTGCCATAGTTAGTGCCATCAGTAGCATCAAGACAAATTAGGTTAAGAGAAGTTTTCATAGAACCTTTGCCTGTAATCTTAAACTTCATAGAAATAAGGTTAGTTGCTTTCTTGAAGTTCATAGGTTTCATAATACAAACTGCATTAAAACGAATTTGTCTTGTAAGGTTGTGGTTTTCTACGAAAGAACCTTTCTTCATTTCTGAACTGTATGAAACATTCATTAACTTTAGTCCACCGGTGTAGTCAACATGAGCTTGAATATCTTCCATTAATTTTGGTGCTTTAATTCTGTATGTAACAGTTACAATCTGTCCCTTGCTTACTGCTTTGCCGTTAAGTGTAGTTGCCTTTGCACTTGCAGGGAAACCAACAATAAACATAGTTGAAAGGATGATAACTGTTAGCATTGATGAAATAAACTTTTTCAAATCTTTCACCTCCTTATTCTCAATTATAAATGTTTAAAAGGATTATTGCAATGTTGCTATTGACCAAATTTATATTTAGTTTTTGGTGATAATAGATAAAAAAACACCCACCAAAATCGGTGGGTGTAGAAATATTGAAAATATGGGTTAATTATTCAATAATTGATGTACCTGTCATTTCTTCAGGCTGAGGTAGACCAAGAATTTTTAACATTGTTGGAGCAATGTCAGCTAGCTTGCCACCTTCACGAAGAGTACAAGGATAATTAACAACACAGAATGGAACAGGGTTTGTTGTATGAGCAGTAAATGGAGAACCATCTTCTTCATACATCTTATCAGCATTACCATGGTCAGCAGTGATAAGAGCCACACCGTCCATTTCCTTAATTGCGTCAACAACTTTACCTGCACAAGTATCAACTGCTTCTACTGCACTACAAGCAGCAGGGAAGATACCTGTATGACCAACCATATCACAGTTAGCAAAGTTAAGGATAATCATATCGTACTTGCCACTCTTGATAGCGTCACAGCACTTGTCACATACTTCATATGCTGACATTTCAGGCTGTAGGTCATAAGTTGCAACCTTTGGTGACTTAACAAGAATTCTGTCTTCATTTTCGTACTGCTTTTCAACACCACCGTTAAAGAAGAATGTTACATGAGCGTACTTTTCTGTTTCAGCAATTCTTAGTTGAGTCATACCGTTGTTAGCTACATATTCACCTAGTGTGTTTACAAGTGCCTCAGGTTTAAATGCAACTTCTACATTAGGCATTGTTGCATCATACTGAGTCATACATACAAATGTTAGTGGGAAGAAACCGTTCTTTCTTTCAAAACCGTCAAAGCTTTCATCAACAAGTGTTCTTGTGATTTCTCTTGCTCTGTCAGGTCTGAAGTTAAAGAATACAACAGAGTCATTAGCCTTGATTGTATCGCCACCTTCAATAACTGTAGGTAGTACGAATTCATCAGTAGTGTCTTTGTCGTAAGAATTCTGTACTGCATTAGGAGCAGTATCAGCCTTTTCACCTTCGCCATATACCATTGCAGAATAAGCCTTTTCAACTCTATCCCAACGGTTATCTCTATCCATAGCGTAGTATCTACCCATAACAGTAGCAATTTTACCTACGCCAATCTTAGCCATTTCTTCTTCACATTCAACAACAAAGTCCTTAGCAGATGATGGTGGAACATCTCTACCGTCTAGGAATGCGTGAACATAAACCTTCTTAAGACCTGCCTTCTTAGCTAGTTCTAGTAGGCCGTATAGGTGAGTGTTGTGTGAGTGAACACCACCGTTAGATAGCAGACCCATTAGGTGTAGTGAAGAATCATTGTTCTTAGCATTTTCAATAGCCTTAGTTAGAGCTTCATTCTGGAAGAAGTCACCGTCTTCAATAGACTTAGTGATTCTTGTTAGTTCCTGATATACAACTCTACCGGCACCAATGTTTGTATGACCAACTTCTGAGTTACCCATCTGACCATCAGGAAGACCAACATCCATACCTGATGCACCGATTTTTGTAACAGGGTTTTCACCAAAGATTTTGCCTAGGTTTGGAGTCTTGGCAGAAACGATAGCGTTACCTGCGTCAAGAGAAATACCGAAACCGTCTAAAATCATTAGGATTAATGGTTTTTTCATTATAATCAATTCCTTATATTTAAATCAAAATTACTTAGATGCAGCAGCAACGATTGGCTGGAACTTTTCAGCAACTAGAGAAGCACCACCGATTAGACCACCGTCAACATCAGTCTTTGAAAGTAGTTCTTCACAGTTACCTGCGTTCATAGAACCACCGTACTGAATTGTAACTGCGTCAGCAACTTCCTGACCGTATAGCTTAGCAAGTGTTGCACGGATGAAAGCACAAACTTCTTCAGCCTGATCAGCAGTAGCAGTTTTACCTGTACCGATAGCCCATACAGGTTCGTAAGCGATAACAGTCTTCTTAACATCTTCAGCAGAAACACCGAATAGGTCAAGTTTAATCTGTCTTGCGATAACTTCTTCAGTAATGTCACATTCTCTTTCCCATAGAAGTTCACCAACACATACGATTGGCTTTAGACCATGAGCTAGAGCAGCCTTTGTTCTCTTGTTAACAGTTTCATCTGTTTCGCCAAAGTACTGTCTTCTTTCGCTATGACCTAGAACAACATAAGGAACACCCATTTCAGCTAGCATCTTAGCTGAGATTTCGCCTGTGAAAGCACCACTTTCTTCCCAGTGACAGTTTTCTGCACCGATCTGAATGTTTGTGCCTTCTGTAGCTTCTAGTGCAACTGTTAGGTCAACGAATGGTACACAAGCGATAACTTCACAGTCAGCATCTTTAACCATAGGAGCTAGTTCTGTTAGTAGAGCCTTAGTTTCTGATGGAGTTTTGTTCATTTTCCAGTTACCGGCAATAATTGCCTTTCTTTTACTCTTATCCATTATGAATAATTCCTTTCAAAATAAAATATTAAAAATATTTATGTAAGGGCAGACTGTTGTCTGCCCCCTTTATAATCTAAAATTATTTGTCAGCGATTACATCAATACCAGGAAGAACCTTGCCTTCTAGATATTCTAGAGAAGCACCACCACCTGTTGAGATGTGGCTCATTTTGTCAGCAAAACCTAGCTGAATTACAGCAGCAGCTGAGTCACCACCACCGATGATTGTTGTAGCGTCTGTTTCTGCAAGAGCCTTAGCAACTGCGATTGTACCCTTTGCAAGAGTTGGGTTTTCGAATACGCCCATAGGACCGTTCCATACAACTGTCTTAGCAGACTTAACTGCTTCGGCAAATAGCTTCTGAGTTTCTGTACCGATGTCCAGACCTTCCTTATCAGCAGGAATTTCTGTAGCAGGAACAACCTTAACTTCGATTGGAGCATCAATTGGGTCAGGGAAACCGTCACCGATTGTTGTGTCAACAGGAAGAAGAAGTTTCTTACCTAGCTTTTCAGCCTTTTCCATCATTTCCTTACAGTAGTCAATCTTGCTATCGTCAACAAGAGAAAGACCAACTTCATAACCCTTAGCCTTTAGGAATGTGTAAGCCATACCACCACCGATGATAAGTGTGTCACACTTTTCTAGTAGGTTAGAGATAACATTTAGCTTATCAGCAACCTTTGCACCACCAAGGATAGCAACGAAAGGTCTTACTGGGTTTTCAACTGCGTTACCTAGGTAGTTGATTTCCTTCTGCATTAGGTAACCAACAGCAGTATCTTTAATGTGCTTTGTAACACCGGCAGTTGAGCAGTGAGCTCTGTGAGCTGAACCGAAAGCATCCATAACGAAACAATCAGCTAGTGAAGCTAGTTCTGTTGAGAATGGTTCTTCATTCTTTGTTTCTTCTTTTCTAAATCTTGTGTTCTGTAGTAGAACAACATCGCCGTCCTTCATATTTGCAACAGCGTTCTTTGCATTTTCGCCAACAACTTCATCATCAGCAGCAAATACAACTTCCTTGCCTAGTAGTTCAGAAAGTCTAACAGCAACAGGTGCTAGAGAGAACTTTTCTTCAGGACCGTTCTTTGGCTTACCAAGGTGAGAGCAAAGGATAACCTTGCCACCGTCATTCATAATCTTTTTGATTGTTGGTAAAGCAGCTGTAATTCTGTTGTCGTTTGTGATAACGCCATCCTTTAGAGGTACGTTAAAGTCGCAACGGCAAAGAACTTTTTTGCCAGCGTAATTTACATCATCAACTGTAACTTTGTTTAAACCCATATTTAAACATCCTTTCAAATAAATTACTTATTAAAATCTGTTCCCAGATATAGTTAATTATATAACAATTTTGTAATGGTTTCAATAGATATAATGATTTTATCCCTACTTTTTTCAGAAATTTTTAGATATTTTTCAGTTATTTTTGGGATAATAAAATTATGCATAAATTTATGTAAAATAAAAGAAAATTATATGTTCTTATTCCCAGTGATATCTGTGTAGCTGACCATGAGTGAGAAGTGCAGGGTAGTCCCATTGTCTCAGCACTTCATAGGCAGCAATAGCAACTGAGTTGCTAAGGTTTAGACTTCTTGCATCTTTAACCATAGGAATACGAACACAACTTTCTTTGTGTTCCATCAGTAAATGTTCAGGCAGTCCTCTTGTTTCCTTGCCGAAAAGCAAGTAACAGTTGTCGGGATACTCTACTTCTGTATGTTTATACAGTGCTTTAGTGGTGTACATAAAGTACTTTGCACCTTTTGTTTTCTCTAAAAAATCATCAAGACTATCGTAGTAAGTTATATCCAGTAAATCCCAATAATCAAGACCGGCTCTCTTTACTGTTTTGTCTGTAATCTGAAAGCCAAGTGGTCGTACAAGATGTAACCTTGCACCTGTTGCAGCACAGGTACGAGCAATGTTGCCTGTATTTTGTGGAATTTCCGGTTCAACCAGTACAATATTCAGTGTTGCCAAAATAATCACCTCTATTCTTAATTATATACTAAATTGAAAAATAGTACAACATTCCTAAATTGGTTTTCATTCACTTTTATATAATTTTGTCTTTAGGCAAAAATACTTTTAGGAGGTGATTAAATGAATAACGGCGGAATGATGAAAGGTATTTGTGTTGGTTTAATGTCCGGTATTGCAGT
>ERZ773237.3080-NODE-3080-length-10131-cov-2.290294_pt1 | contig 10131 bp, 5 predicted proteins | sample MGYA00580990_ERZ773237 | MGnify/ENA primary metagenome ERZ773237 (study PRJEB29015, sample SAMEA2737749) | human gut metagenome | biome: human gut; feature: human-associated habitat; material: faeces | place: China | collected 2012 ...
AAGTCGATAATACGGCTGTGCGTAAAGAGCAAATCGAACGTCTGCAAGATTTGAAAGTTCATCGCGACGAAGCTGCGGTTAAAGCAGCTCTTGATGCGATTACCGAATGTGTGAAGACAAAGAAGGGTAATTTGCTCGACTTGGCTGTCAAAGCCGCTAAGGTTCGCGCTACGTTGGGAGAGATTTCCGATGCTTGCGAAGTTGTCGTAGGTCGTTATAAAGCAGTAATCAGAACTATATCAGGCGTGTATTCATCAGAGACTAAAAAGGATGCCGATTTCGTTCGGGCAACGGAATTGTGCGAAAAATTCGCTAAAAAGGAAGGTCGCCAACCTCGTATCATGATAGCGAAGATGGGACAAGACGGTCATGACCGTGGGGCCAAAGTGGTAGCTACCGGATATGCCGATTGTGGCTTTGACGTAGATATGGGACCTTTGTTCCAGACTCCGGCGGAAGCTGCGCGTCAGGCTGTCGAAAACGACGTACATGTGTTGGGTGTTTCTTCTTTGGCTGCCGGCCATAAGACTTTGGTTCCTCAGGTAATCGAAGAGTTGAAGAAATTGGGTCGCGAGGATATTGTGGTAATTGCCGGTGGAGTTATTCCTGCACAGGATTATGACTTCCTTTACAAGGCCGGTGTAGCGGCTATCTTTGGCCCGGGTACTTCGGTAGCCAAAGCTGCGTGCCAGATACTCGAAATTCTTCTCGATGAGTAATTTTGGAAAAGGATAATGTGTTGAAGCCCGGCAGTAATAAACTGTCGGGCTTTTTATTGGGCTGTCGCCTTTTAGAAGAGTTTTGGTTTCTCGGAGAAATACAAAACTTTTTTCATAAATTAAGAATACCGTATTTTTTCTTTGTTTTATTTTTATTAGTATCTTTATTCGCTTTTATAAACATGATTGTCTATGAATAAAATTTTTATCTCATTGTGTGCCGGTATTTTATTGGGTGTATCTCCGCTTTTTGCCGTACCGGCCAAGCCTGTCCTTGTTAGGGTTGCTCAACCGGACGGGACCGTTGTAACCGTTAAAACCGTAGGTGATGAATTTTATCATTACAAGTCTACTTCCGATGGCATTCCGGTAGTACGTGGCGAAGATGGTTTCTATCGTTATGCCGAGTTGTCTGCAACGGGACTGGTTGTTGCCGGCAATGTGATAGCCCGCGATTCGTCGATGAGGAGTGTTTCGGATAAGGCGTATTTAACATCGCTGTCCGAGAAGAAGATTTCACAGAAACTTTTTAGTCGTCGTAATCTGCGGAAGCAACAATTACAAAACAATATAACTCGTCGGGTTACGCAGGCTACTGCCGGTGACGATGTGCACGGTTTGGTCTTGTTGGTTCAGTTCAGCGATAAGAAGTTCAGTTCGGTGGGGACACAGCAGGCTTTTGACGAGATGATGAATAAGGAAGGATATGATTATATGGGAGCCATCGGTAGCGCTCGGGATTATTTTATTTCTCAATCGGGAGGACTTTTCCAACCGACATTCGATGTGGTAGGGCCTATCACTCTCGACAATACGATGGCTTATTATGGGGCTAATGATTATTCCGGTCAAGACGTACGTCCCGATGAGATGGTTATCGATGCTTGTAAGAAAGCCGAATCGATGGTCGATTTCATGATATATGACAGAGACAATGATGGATTCGTCGATTTGGTGTATGTGATTTATGCCGGATATGGAGAATCCTCGGATATAGACGATTCTTTGGAAGAGGCGATTTGGCCTCATGCTTGGTATATTTATCAAGGTGCGCAAAAGCGAGTATCGGTCGACGGTAAATATCTCGATGCTTATGCTTGTTCGGCCGAGCTGTTGGGAAACAGTGGTACTACTCGGGACGGAATCGGTACATTTTGCCATGAATATAGCCATACGTTGGGACTCCCCGATTTACGATACGAGCGGTGTGACTTCGAATTATGGAATGGGCACGTGGAGTTTGATGGATTATGGCTGTTATAATGGCCCTGATTCCGATGGCGACGGTTATTCCGATGGTTCTGTTCCGGTCGGGTACACAGCATACGAACGGGAGTTTTGTGGTTGGATAACTATCGAAGAGCTGACGGCTCCTTCTTCGGTTACACTGGAAAATCTGGCCGATAGCAAGAAAGCCTATAAGATAGTATCGAGCGATAAAGATCAATATTTTACATTGGAAAATAGGCAACAAACCGGTTGGGATCGATATATGGCATCGGCCGGGCTGATGATCGTGAAAGTCGATTACGATCAGTCCGTTTGGGATTATAATACAGTTAACAACGAATCGAGTCGCCAGCGTATGACCATTATGCCGGCCGACAATAAATATAGCGAGTATAATGAAGATGGTGACTTATATCCCTATAATGGTAATACCTCTTTTACCGATGACAGTCGCCCGGCTGCAAAGACAAATACCGGATTGAAGTTGGGAAAACCTGTAACCAACATCGCACAAGATAATGGTGTGATTACGTTCGACTTTATGGGAGGAACCCCGGCAGTGCTTGCTCCCGTGGCCGATGTCGCTACTCATGTGACAGCAACCGGATTTACCGCAAACTGGTCGTCGGTAGAGAATGCTGCCAGCTATACGTTGCAGGTCGATAGAAAACAACCGTCGGCCGGTGGCGAAATTTTACTGTCGGAGGATTTCTCGAATTGCACGGCTGACGAGACTACAAATATCGCAGGAACGACTACATTCGGAAATGCGAAGGACGGTTATTTCCAAACTTCGGGTTGGAGTGGTAAGTATTTGTTCCCGAACATAGGAAAGATGAAACTAGGTAATTCGGATAACGGGGGAGCTGTATGTACTCCGGCTATCGATTTATCTTCTTGCGACGGAGTATTTACTGTCCAGTTCGATGCCTCTATGTTCGATGGAAGCAAAGAGAAAAGTGTTGTGATAAAGGTATATGTCGAAGGAGATGAGTCGAATGCTCAATCGACCGAAATTCTCTCGACCAGTAAGATGAATACTTACACGATGACTTTTACAGGTGGTACAGCCGATAGTAAAATCGTGCTGATGTCGACAGCGAGCAGTGGAAAAAAGAGGGCTTATCTCGATAATATCGTTATATATAGCGGTGAAGTTTTACCTGAGATGGCTTCTAAACAAGCTGTTAGCGATGTTTGGCCTCTGATTGTGACGGGAATTACGGATACATCGTATCAGCTCGTTGATTTGGAGCCGGGGTATGTGTATTCTTATAAAGTAAAAGCTGTGACCGCAGAGGGGGAAGAAAGTGACTATTCCAATGTGGTGAAGGTGGATTTATCTACCGGTATTTGCGATTTGCCGGAGTCGCACAATCGAGTGTATACCGATAATGGTTATATTGTGGTCGAGTGTGAAACGTCACAGCCGGTCGAGGTCGTTAATTTGACAGGTCAGATTGTCGTATCGGCATCTGTGAATGGACGTTCTTTGTTATCGGTTCCGGTTAAGGGTGTATATGTCGTGCGCTGTGGTACATCGGTAACTCGTGTGGTTGTGAAATGATGGTATGATACTATAAAGAAAAGACCGAAGCGAATGTAAATGGGCTTCGGTCTTTTCTTTATAGTATATGTATAAAAGTTTTTGAGAACTCAAATTTTTACTTTTCGATCGTTCAGCCGACTTTCTTCGGCTTTGAATCCCATAATATGGCTTTCGACTGAAACACTTATGGGGCTGGACAGATAGTCGCGGTTATCATTCCCGACGGCGTTTATAAAATCGCGAACCAAACACAGGTCTCCGCCGCCGTGCCCGTGTCCGACGTAACTTTTCACTTCTTCTACTTTGGCATCCCATATGCGTTGTTTCCCACTGCGGAAATCGGTTACGGTAAATGTTGTCATATCACCTACGATTTCTCCTTTCGTACCCATTATTTGAGTCCTTCTTCCTCCTTTGGCCATGAATGCCTCCATAGAGAAATTGGCTGTAACACCATTTTCAAACTCCATGCTGGTCACGTAGTGGTCGCATTGGTCATTGTCCATTTGGAACACGCAGCGTCCGTAGTCGGTAGTCCGTATTACTTTACGTATTGCCTCGTTTTGAAGGCTGCGTTCTTTGGGCAGGTCGAATGCATATATATGTTTTCGTTTTTTCAAATAAATGTCTAATGCGGAATAGGGGCATTCATTTTCATGCGGACAATCTAAACAACGTTCGGTAGCACCTTGCGGCATATTTTTCCGTTTGAAATAGGTTAAAGAGCCGTAGGCCGAAATAGATTTGCATGGAGAGCCGACCAGCCATCTGATAATGTCGAGGTCGTGGCAGGATTTTGCCAAAATAATGGGGGTAGTTTCCTTTGAATTATGCCAGTTGCCTCTTACATAAGAGTGCGCCATGTGTGCGTATTGTATGGGTTCGAGATGTTGTATACTAATCAGTTGCCCTATGTCACCCGAATCGATGATTTGTTTGAGAGCGATGAAATAGGGTGCGTATCGTAATACATGGCAGACTCCTACAATGGCATTTTTTTTGATTGCTAAATCTCGAATGTCCGTACATTCTTTTTCAGTAGGTGCTATGGGTTTTTCGAGTAAGATGTGATATCCCATCAAAAGCGCTTTTATACAAGGATCATAATGTAGATTGTCGGGTAGACTAATGATAACGGCATCTGCGAATTTTGTTTTATTCAAGGCTTCTTTCCAATCGGTAAATCTGTTTTCTTCCGGGACATCGTGGTCTTCGGCCATAGATTTTAGCCGCAATTGATTTTTATCGGCAACTCCTACTATTTTCATGCAATCGGGGTACTTTTTTGCATATCCGGCGTAAACGCTTCCTCTGTTACCTGCACCGAGGACAAGAAATGTTACCGGTCGATTTACACTGGCTTTCAGTTCTTTTATGTCGGTGGCGATTCGAGATACATTGTTTGTCTGTTTTCCGTTGGCTAAAATAGAAGGCGCAAAAGCTGCACCGACAGCGGTAAGCCCCATTACTTTTAAAAATTCCGAGCGTTTCATGATTTAGATTTGATTTTCAAAATTTCTACAAATATATAAAAGAGAAAAATACGAAACAATTTATATGTTTAATATTTTCGATTGATATATATATTGCTTCGATTTGTTTCTTATGAGATTGTAATGGTGTTTTTCTTGATCTTGTTTGTGTGAGAGAAGTTGAATGATTACATTTGTTTGTTCAATATTGGTATGTATGGGGAGCGATGAGTTGAAGGCATTTTTGACGGCTCTGTCGGGTAGGGATATGAAAATTCGGATTGCAGAATTTTTACAGCAGAAGGATTGCATCGTCGAAGCAATGGATATAGCTGTGGGGGAATCTGGTTCAGAGGCGTTTCGTGCAGCATGGGGTATCTCTGCAATATACGAAACGAACCGCTTTTGTTTTTTACGATATAAAGACAAGTTCGTTTCGGATTTTTGTCGTGTCAACCACCACGGGGTAAGAAGAGAATATGGCCGTATAATGTTGAGTATGTTGAAACATAAGGAGTATATTCCAGATAGGCATTCTGCTGAAAATTTGGCCGAAATAGTCTGTTTGTGGAGTATTGACCCAAAGATAACGATATCGGAAAAAGTGTGGACTTTTTCGATATTGAAATTTTTATCCCGGTGGGTAGAATGGGGTGAAGATATGTTACAACAATTGGAGGCTCTATGTGAAACTGATATGTCGCCGGGAATGAGGGCCTTAATGCGTCGATTGCGCAAATAGTTTAAAATAGCTTAAATGTTTTTTATTCATCTCGTGAACACTTTGCCTAGTATTACATTTGTATAATAGAACCTAAGGCATAAAGGAGATTTTATATGAAGAAGTTATGGGGTTGTATATTGGTATTTGCTGTGTTGCTGACGGGATGCCGATCGGCTTCGGTACTCTCGTTCGATGTGTGGCGACCGGCAAAAGTTACTTTTCCGGCGGATATCGTGCGGGTAACTGTCGTTAATAATTCGGCAGAGCCTAACGAAAAAGAGGGGAATAAATATAAGGATATTTCGGGTAAGGAATATACGTTGGTCGTGCCGCATGACAGCACGACTTATCGTTTGGCGGAATATATAGCATTAGAACTTTCTGATGCACATTATTTCCCTGAGATTACAATTTTTTATGACGACTCTATAACCTTGCCTAAAAGTTTGTATCCTCTTTTGTCGGAAAATCAACTTTCGATTGTAAGGGGAGGAGCCGATAATACAGCGGTCGTGTCTCTCGATAAAACCGATATGGTAGTAAATATGGAGGATCACACTTTGTTAGGTTCTTCCGGAGAGACTGTCTTTGTTACAGACTTATCGGTAGCCACGACTTTGAATTTACGTGTATATTGGCCGAACAAGATAGAACCTTCTTCCGAAATGGTTACGGATACGTTATATTGGCAATCTTTCGGGTATACGCCAGATGATGCTCATAGTTCATTGCCTCTGACCGCTGAGTTTATTCAAGAGGCGATGAGGCAGATTTCTGCACGGGTAAGAGAATTGTTTATTCCTCATGTAGACAATGTCAATCGTTATATTTATACATCTACCAATCCGGCGATGGATGATGCTTATGATTTTTGGCAGCAGAAAAAATACAAAGAGGCTTCTTATTTGTGGGAATATGTTTATGAAGAACAGAAAAATGAAACTACCCGAGCTATGGCAGCAGCCAATTTGGCTGTGTATAATGAGCTGTTCGATAATTATAAAGTCGCTATTGAATGGGTAGATAAATCACTTTCCTTATTTGAAAAGAGGGTGGATAGTAATGCTTCTGATATAACTGCTTTACGGGACTATCGTCGGCAATTGATGGAACGGAAGTCTGATAATTCTTTGTTGCAGAAACAGATGTAGAGACAAAGATTGGGAAGCCCTCTATTTTCTTGCATCTTCATCACCAAATAAAGGTGATGTATTTGGGAGTGAGGTTTTTGTTTGTATCAACCCCTTCGCCCTGCGGGCACTCCCCCTATATTTCCTATGGAAACACAGGGGGAGAGGGTGATGCTATAATCCGTTTCCTCTGCTGCGGACATTTTTTAACCTGTCACTTCATGACACCCCACCCTATATTTTTTGGCAACAAAACACCCCGTAAGGCTACGGAAAACGGCAAAGGAGGAGGGTGCGATTTTTATTACTATTGTCACAGCTATGCAGCGAACCAAAGCGATCGAGACAGACAGTCTTCATAAACGGAGGCAATCTGTCTTAAATACAAACCATTATGTTATCTCCGAGATTCGAGCAAGTAATTTACAAGAGTAGAGTCCTGTTGGTTTCTCCCTCAAAGCCTTATATTTTAAATCCTTTACGTGCCTATGCGAAATTTCGCACAGGCACGTAATACCCAATCCCATTCACTATAAACTAACGGCACATTACTTTCTCTCGGAAAGTACCGCAACAAACTATATAAACACCTTTGTCAAGCGGTAATACATTATCTCCTACAACTCCTTTTATTCGAGATACCAATCGACCTTGCAGGTCATAAATGGCAATGGGCATATCCCGATCCAAAGAAATAGTAATGCCTCCGTTTCCTGTGATTATCTTAAATAAATTCTTCGATTGTTCCACGCCCGAAAAATCTACTCCTTCCAATGTAAAAGACTCTTTCCATAGCCCTCCCCGGTTCCAATAGTCATAAAAATTCTCTTGCGGGACACACAATACACAACTCTTAGGCACGCCGGTAAAAGGCTCATACGTCGCGTACAACTCATATCCGAAACGCCCATAACGATAATCTTCATACACTTCCGTTTCCGGGGGAACAGGAGCCTGCAAATATACCTTGCGAAGATTTACACAATTTTCCAAAAACGAATATCCCACTTTTTTCACATCACTCGGGATAAATACCACTTCAAGGTCTTCACACCCCGCCAAAAGGCCTCTTGCCACATTTTCATTACCACCCGGCACTGTAAAAATTTTCAGACCGGTATTCGAGAACGCATACATTCCCAACTTCACCGAATCCGGCAATATAATCTTTTGCAGCGAAGAGCAGCCCTTGAACGCCGACGCTTCTATCTGTTCAAGTTCTTCGGGTAAAGACACTTGCGATAAATCGGCGCATCCTGAAAAAGCAGAATTTCGGATAGTATCGATCAATGCAGGAATGGTCACTACTTTCAATGCGCTTTCTTCAAAAGCCCCTTTACCTATTTCTGCAAGCGTCTCGGGAAAAGTTATCTCTGTCAAACGGATACAATTGAAAAAGCAAGAATCGCCTATCGACTCTAAATTTTCCGGAAGGGCTATCGTCTCTATCTCGGTATTCCTAAAAGCTCCAACGGGCAACCGAGTCATACCCGACGGCAAACCGACCCGCTTCAATGAGATACACCCCTCGAAGAACGCCCTATCCATATCGGTAATATTCTCGGGATATTGAAAATCGGTCAACTCGATACAATCTCGTATGCAACCTTTCCCCAAACTTCTAACCGTCGAGGGGAATGTCATAGAAACGATTCCACACCCTTTGAAAGCGAAATCGCCAATAGAAACAGTTTGCGGAGGCAAATCTATATGCGACAACCTATAACACCCCATGAAGCAACCATCGGGTATCTCGGTTACGCCACTCGGCACATTTACCGAAGCCAGTCGAGTATATGCAAATATCGAATCGCCCAATTGCGTCAACGATTCGGGCAAAACGACTTGCTCCAAATAAGTACAGTCAAAAAACAACTTGCGAGGAAGACATCGCAACGAAGAAGCCGACATATCGACCGACTTTATCTGCTTACACCCTCCAAATGCATTTTCACCAATAGACTCTATCGAAGCCGGAATAACCAACCGATTCCCGGCCGACTCTTTACCGCCTAAACTCACTTTGCTCAATTGCCAACAATTACGAAAACCGGCTGCTCCCAAACGTTTCACCATAGGTAACGACACCTCGGTCAATGCTGTACAATGGCTAAATGCATACGCTCCTATTTCCGTCACTCTCGGGAAATGTATGGGCGAAAGAAGCTGCATACAACCACCAAATGCATCTTCTCCAATAGACTCAATGCGGTTATCGGCCGGAACAACCAACCGTTTCAACGAAGATAGGCAAAACGCATGATAGCCTATTTTCGTAATATCCTCCGGCAAATAAATTTCCACGATTCCCGACCCGTAAAAAACCGACGAGGGAATGGAGTCGCCCTCTATGCGACAACCTCTCAAATCAAGGGCTTTTAAAGACGCTTTCATCGACAAATTATTCAAGACCGTAAGGTCGGCCTTATTGAGAGAACCGGTTACCCGAAAGCCCTTCGACTGAATCAAACTCTCCGAGGTTAACAAAGAACTCAATTTACCCGGTGTATCCACATGAATATCGGTATACTCCACATTCAATCGAGTCGTATCTATCGGGGACGAATCGTCCACCTCCACCACTCGGTCGAAAGGCCATGCCTTAGAATATTCTCCCCGATAACCGAACGGCACATATAATACACAATGCCGCCTCGTATAATCGCCAAAACTGGGAAGCGCATTTCCCTTAGTCTCCAAAGTTGGCACTTTCCTCGACAAAATAACAATTTCTTCCAACGAATTACAATCCAAAAACGCTCCCACTCCAATTTTTTCCAATCGATCGGGTAGTCGCAAATAGCGAAGCGACGGACAGTTTTGGAAAGAATAGCCATATATTTCTGTCACCTGATTCGATATAGTGATCGAGTCGATAACAGAACAATCGATAAAGGAGTTATTAATATAATTCGCCGAAATTTCTCCTACCGATTTCAGCTGCGGGCACGATCTAAAACTATTATAAATTTCTCGTACTTGTCCAAACTCCATCTTCTTTATCGAAGAAGATTGGAACGAGTTATTAACTGCGATGCATTTTCGGGGCAAACGAACTTCTTCCAACGATCGACAGTCATTGAAATAACCACTAAGGATCGTCATTCCTGTTTCCTCAATATCGAGGGCTTTCATGACATTCCATGTTCTTATCACTTCGTCGACATATCTCAAATCGACATCATTGATATTACCTACCAATTTCAAATGGGTAATTGCTCGGAGTTCTTCCTTCGGAAGGATTTTTTCAAGGCCACCCAATTCATAACATGTAATCGTTTTATATTCTTCGGCCAATACAGGATAC
>ERZ773237.3081-NODE-3081-length-10129-cov-2.369069_pt1 | contig 10129 bp, 5 predicted proteins | sample MGYA00580990_ERZ773237 | MGnify/ENA primary metagenome ERZ773237 (study PRJEB29015, sample SAMEA2737749) | human gut metagenome | biome: human gut; feature: human-associated habitat; material: faeces | place: China | collected 2012 ...
GGTGTTGCCTTCTAACGTTGCGGCTCGCGTGGCGGTGGAAGCAGGTATTGCCGATTACTGGTACAAGTATGTTGGTCTGAAAGGGGCAATTGTCGGGATGACAGGTTATGGGGAATCTGCTCCGGCGGATAAGCTGTTCCCGTTCTTTGGCTTTACCGCCGAGAATATTGTGGCAAAAGCGCATAAGGTGCTGGGAGTGAAAGGTGCCTGATGGTGATCGCCGGATGCTGATTGTCGGATGTGACGCTGGTGCGTCTTATCCGGTCTACATGTCCCCGCCATTTTGTTTAACGGGTGATCCACAACGTGGGCCAGGCGTCTGGCCCATGCCAGTTATCGCAGGTGGGTTCTGCGGCGTAACGCACCAGGCGAAAACGCTGACCGTCAAAGCGCCAGCGCGCCTGAATGCCACAATCGCTTAATCCGCGCCCTTTTGCTAAGGTCACCAGTTCACGCGATTTTTCATCGAATGTTGCGTTCATCAGTTCCAGTTCATTGGTCTCCTGACCGTTGTTGAACGGCAAACGCAACCGTACCGGGCGCGAGGCCAGCGGCTTTTTACGCGACACAATCCATGCCAAATCAATGGTGTTATAGGCCCCTGCCTCACAGCTAATCATCATCAGCGCTTTATCATCGGTCAGCGCAGTGACATTCACCTCACGACGTAACGGATCAAGCGAACAGCGCAGACCATTCATCCGCCAGTTTCCATAATCCAGCAAATCGTTACGTTCTTCGCGTGAGAGTGGCGTCGGCGTTGGGTTAACCACCGCGACCTCTTTCAGCGCAGGCGCTGGCGGTACGCTGAGCGGCGGTTCGTCCCCTTTCTTTATCCACGCGGTTTCACTGCCAACGCGCTTTTGCTGAGCATCAATAAACAACAACGCCGCTTTTAAGCCACTCAGAGAAATGGTCTGATTGCCGTCGCGTAAGGTGATCGCCTTCCCTTCCTGAATCATCTGCAAAAACGCGGTGATGGTTGCCGTATCATCGGTTACTAATAACCATGGTGAAATCCGCCACTTGTCACCACTTAACGCCAACGGCTCGCCATCTAACAGCAGCCGTGGCGCTATCTCCCCTTCTGACGCATCCGGCGACTTCAATCCGCCGCGCTCAATACGTAAAACGGCATCGGTATGCGCTCCGGCGCTGCGGCTCAGGGTCATCACCAGTCCATTATGATCACCCGTATTGCGCGCCACACAAAAATTTTGATTATTACAGGTGACCTGCCAGTCGGAAAACACCCGTTGCGCTGGTGCCGCCCACACCAAAGACGTCGGCAACAAAGCGAAAAAAAAGAGAAGGAAAATGCGATAGCGCATGGACGGTACGACCCCAGAAGTTCAAACAAACAGCACAAGTCGTATCTTCGTTGCGCAGGTAGCGCGGCTCAATCGGATTTATCGGATTGAGCCAATAATAAACAACGAAATATTATTGTTATTTTTCAGTCCATTAAATGTGACATTTGCAAATAGTTAAGCAATAACACCGTCTTACCGTCACGTATCTCGCCGGTTTTAATCATCTCCAGCGCCTGGCTGAACGGCAGCTCGAGCACTTCAATATCTTCATCTTCGACACCACCGCCCGCGTTAGCGCGCTGGCTGTCACTGTATTCGGCGATAAAAAAGTGGATTAGCTCAGTCACACCGCCTGGCGACATATACAGTTCAAATAATTTGCGCACTTCGCCAACTTCATAACCCGTCTCTTCAATCGCTTCTTTGCGAATGCACACTTCCGGTTCGTCGTTATCCAGCAGCCCGGCGCAGGTTTCAATCAGTTGCCCGCTTTCATTGCCATTAACCCAGGTAGCGACGCGGAACTGGCGAATCAGAACCACGGTCTTTTTCTTCGCGTTGTACAGGAGGATCGTTGCACCATTACCGCGATCGTAAACTTCACGTTTATGACGGATAACTTCGCCATCTTTGCGCGTGAGATCGTAAGTAATGTTGTGCAGGGTGAAATAGTTATCGGAGAGAATTTTGTCTTTAACGAGGGTGATTTGTTGCGTCATACCGACTCCACAGCGCGAAATGAACAATTATCTTACGCTGTGAAGTCGGGTTTGTCTGCGCAGGCTATCAGTGAGATTTGACTGATTTTACGCCCAGCCAGTCAATGATCCCCTGTGCCGCATGACGTCCTTCTGCCATTGCGGTAACCACCAGATCCGCACCACGCACGGCGTCACCACCGGCGAAGATTTTCGGATTCGTGGTCTGGTAACGGTACTGGCTTTCCACATCCGCGATGATGCGGCCCCATTTGTCTACCGTTACACCGTGCGACTCCAGCCACGGCATCCCGTGCGGATTGAAGCCAAACGCCATAATCACCGCATCGGCTGGCATGACAAATTCACTGCCTTCCACCGGCACTGGACGCCGACGTCCCTGGGCGTCCGGCTCGCCAAGACGCGTACGCAGGAAACGAATTCCGCAAACGTGACCTTGCTCATTCAGCTCAAGCGCCACCGGCTGGACGTTAAATTCAAAGTTGGCCCCCTCTTCGCGGGCGTTCTTCACCTCTTTCTTCGAGCCTGGCATGTTAGCTTCATCACGACGATAAGCGCAGGTAACGTTACTCGCGCCGTGGCGCAGCGCAGTACGCACACAGTCCATCGCGGTGTCGCCGCCGCCCAGTACCACGACGTTGAGTCCGGCGGTATTGATAAACGGCTCTTCCGGTAGCTCTTCGAGTCCCATCACCTGTTTAGTGTTGGCGATGAGGAACGGCAGCGCGTCATAAACGCCCGGCGCATCTTCATTGGGTAAACCCGCTTTCATGGAACGGTAAGTGCCTACGCCAACGAAGACCGCGTCGTATTGTTCCAAAAGCGAATCCAAAGAGACATCTTTACCCACTTCACAATTGAGTTCGAAGTGAATCCCCATCGCGCTGAAGATTTCCCGACGGCGTGCCAGCAGGGATTTATCCAGTTTGAAAGAAGGAATGCCGAAAGTGAGCAAGCCACCGATTTCTGGATGGCGATCGTACACCGTCACCTCTACACCATTGCGGGTTAAACCATCCGCACAGGCCAGCCCTGCCGGACCCGCACCGATAATCGCCACCCGCTTGTCCACTTTGGTGACATGACTTAAGTCAGGACGCCAACCTTTCGCCAACGCCTGATCTGAAATGTAGCGTTCAATGTTGCCGATAGTTACTGCGCCGTGCTCATCGCGAATAGTACAGGCACCTTCACACAAACGATCTTGCGGACAAACGCGTCCGGTAATTTCCGGCAGGGTGTTAGTCTGGTGAGAAAGCTCGACGGCGGCGTCGATGTTTCCGGCTTTCACCAGTTCAATCCACTGTGGAATATGGTTATGCAGCGGGCAGGTCCATTCACAAACGCTGTGCTCGCCGCACTTAAGGCAGCGCGAGGCTTCCCGTTGTGCCTGATCGGCACGGAATGGCAGATAAATTTCATCAAAACCGGTTTTGCGCGCTTCAATCGCCAGTTTGTCCGGCTCGCCACGCGCGGGCGTTGCCTGCATTTGCTCGACTTTACTCATTACCGGCATTTCTTGCGCCGCGGTACTGGCATGCCACGGTTGATGTTCCTGACGTGCGGTACGCAAGCGGCGGGATTTCGCCATGCCTGAGAGTGCGGCGTCAGTGACCAGTTGCAGCGCGTCTGCCGGGCAATTCTCGACACAAGCAGGACCGTTTTCGCGCCCTGCACAAAGGTCGCATTTATGCGCCGTGGCTTTTACTTTTCCTGCCGCGACGGGGGTCAGGACGATTTGCATCGTACCAAATGGACAGGCCACCACGCAGGATTTACAGCCAATACACTTTTGCTGATTGACCTGAATGCTGTCATCAACGTGGCTGATTGCGCCATTAGGGCAGCTACGGGCGCAGGGCGCATCTTCACAATGGTGACAGGTCACGGCACTACGTTGCTGCTGATGTTTGATAACCGTAATTCGGGGATGAAAATGGTGTTGGCTCAGGACATGTTGCTCATCATTGTGAGCCATGACACAGGCGATTTCACAAGCATGACAACCCAGACATTGCTGACTGTTGGCCATAATAAAACGATTCATAACGACCTTCTTTTTTGGTTGTAAAAACCTTATTCTTTATATGAGTGTTGTTATTACCCGACTTACAGGGGAATCGGCAATGTTCATGTGCCCAGAATAAGTAACTATTTCGCTATAAACTGTGGCAGATCAAATAATCCCATCACTGACTAAATTTCGTTTCAGCGAACTGGAACATTAATGATTTTTTGTGGAGAAGACGCGTGTGATTGTTAAACGACCCGTCTCGGCCAGTCTGGCCCGGGCCTTTTTTTACATTGTGCTGCTGTCGATTCTTTCCACGGGTATCGCTCTGCTAACGCTGGCGAGCAGTTTACGCGACGCTGAGGCTATCAATATTGCCGGATCGCTGCGTATGCAGAGTTACCGCCTGGGCTACGATTTGCAAAGTGGCAGTCCACAACTCAATGCACATCGCCAGTTATTTCAGCAGGCACTGCATTCACCGGTATTAACCAATCTCAACGTCTGGTATGTGCCAGAGGCAGTAAAAACCCGCTATGCGCATCTGAATGCCAATTGGCTGGAGATGAATAATCGGCTCAGCAAGGGCGACTTGCCGTGGTATCAGGCTAATATTAATAATTATGTTAATCAGATAGACCTGTTCGTGCTGGCTTTACAGCACTACGCTGAACGCAAAATGCTGCTGGTGGTGGCGATTTCCCTGGCTGGCGGCATCGGTATTTTCACGCTGGTCTTTTTTACTTTGCGCCGCATACGCCATCAGGTGGTTGCCCCGCTGAATCAGCTGGTTACCGCCAGTCAGCGTATTGAACACGGGCAGTTCGACTCGCCGCCGCTGGATACCAGCCTGCCGAATGAGCTTGGCCTGCTTGCAAAAACCTTTAACCAGATGTCGAGCGAGCTGCATAAATTGTACCGTTCGCTGGAGGCGTCAGTAGAAGAAAAGACCCGCGATCTCCACGAGGCCAAGCGTCGTCTGGAGGTGTTGTATCAGTGTTCGCAGGCGCTAAACACCAGCCAGATTGATGTGCATTGTTTCCGCCATATTTTGCAGATTGTTCGCGACAATGAAGCGGCTGAATATCTGGAGTTAAATGTCGGTGACAACTGGCGGATTAGCGAAGGGCAGCCAAACCCGGAATTGCCGATGCAGATTTTACCGGTGACAATGCAAGAGACGGTTTACGGCGAACTGCACTGGCAAAATAGTCACGTTTCATCATCAGAACCGCTGCTTAACAGCGTTTCGTCGATGCTGGGACGCGGTTTGTACTTTAATCAGGCGCAGAAGCATTTTCAGCAGTTATTGTTGATGGAAGAACGTGCGACCATCGCCCGCGAATTGCACGACTCGCTGGCTCAGGTACTTTCTTACTTACGTATCCAGTTGACGTTACTGAAGCGTTCGATACCGGAAGATAACGCCACCGCACAAAGTATCATGGCCGATTTTTCCCAGGCGTTGAATGATGCTTATCGGCAGTTACGCGAGCTGTTGACTACTTTCCGCCTGACGCTGCAGCAGGCGGATCTCCCCTCTGCGCTACGTGAAATGCTGGATACGTTACAAAATCAAACCAGCGCCAAACTGACCCTCGACTGCCGTCTGCCAACCCTGGCGCTGGATGCGCAAATGCAGGTGCATTTGTTGCAAATTATTCGCGAAGCGGTGCTGAATGCGATGAAGCACGCCAACGCCAGCGAAATCGCCGTTAGCTGCGTCACCGCGCCGGATGGCAATCACACAGTCTATATTCGCGACAACGGGATTGGCATCGGTGAACCGAAAGAACCCGAAGGCCATTATGGTCTGAATATCATGCGCGAACGCGCGGAAAGATTGGGTGGGACGCTGACTTTTTCACAACCTTCCGGCGGCGGCACGTTAGTGAGTATTAGCTTTCGCTCTGCGGAGGGTGAGGAAAGTCAGCTGATGTAATGCCTCTTATTGACCAAAGAATAGTGGCACTTAAGGTTCAGTATAAAAGGGCATGATAATTTACATTAACTCCTTTTTTTCTCCACGATTGGCTCGTACCTTGCCGCTACAGTGAAGCAAGCCAAGCCTACAACGATACGCAGAAACACGAGGTCCTCTTTTAATGGCGAATTTCTTTATTGATCGCCCCATTTTTGCCTGGGTGCTGGCAATCCTGTTGTGTCTGACAGGGACCCTGGCGATTTTCTCATTGCCCGTTGAACAATACCCCGATCTCGCGCCACCGAATGTGCGAGTGACCGCTAACTATCCCGGCGCATCGGCCCAGACGCTGGAAAACACCGTGACCCAGGTTATCGAGCAAAATATGACGGGCCTCGATAATCTGATGTATATGTCATCTCAGAGCAGCGGCACCGGTCAGGCATCTGTCACGTTAAGTTTTAAAGCAGGCACCGATCCGGACGAAGCCGTGCAGCAAGTACAAAACCAGCTGCAATCAGCCATGCGAAAGTTACCGCAGGCGGTGCAAAATCAGGGCGTGACGGTGCGTAAAACCGGCGATACCAATATTCTGACCATTGCCTTCGTCTCTACCGATGGTTCGATGGATAAACAGGATATTGCCGATTACGTTGCCAGTAATATTCAGGATCCGTTAAGCCGCGTAAATGGCGTCGGGGATATCGATGCCTATGGGTCGCAATATTCCATGCGTATCTGGCTGGACCCGGCGAAACTCAACAGTTTCCAGATGACGGCTAAAGATGTCACTGATGCCATTGAGTCACAGAACGCGCAGATTGCGGTTGGGCAACTTGGTGGTACGCCTTCCGTCGATAAGCAGGCGCTCAACGCCACCATTAACGCCCAGTCACTGCTGCAAACACCAGAACAGTTCCGCGATATCACCTTGCGGGTGAATCAGGACGGCTCAGAGGTAAGGCTGGGCGATGTCGCCACCGTCGAAATGGGGGCGGAGAAATACGATTATCTTAGCCGCTTCAATGGTAAGCCAGCCTCCGGGCTGGGGGTAAAACTGGCCTCCGGCGCGAACGAAATGGCGACAGCGGAGCTAGTGCTCAATCGTCTCGACGAGCTGGCGCAGTATTTCCCGCACGGACTGGAATACAAGGTGGCGTATGAAACCACCTCGTTTGTTAAAGCCTCCATTGAAGACGTGGTGAAAACGCTGCTGGAAGCTATCGCTCTGGTTTTCCTCGTTATGTATCTGTTCCTGCAAAACTTCCGCGCCACGCTGATACCCACTATCGCCGTGCCGGTGGTGTTGATGGGAACCTTCTCCGTACTTTATGCCTTCGGTTACAGCGTCAACACCTTAACCATGTTCGCGATGGTGCTGGCGATCGGTCTGCTGGTGGATGATGCCATCGTGGTGGTGGAAAACGTCGAACGTATTATGAGTGAGGAAGGACTTACTCCTCGCGAAGCCACACGTAAATCGATGGGGCAGATCCAGGGGGCACTGGTCGGGATTGCGATGGTGCTTTCGGCGGTATTTGTACCAATGGCCTTCTTCGGCGGTACCACCGGTGCCATCTATCGCCAGTTCTCTATTACCATTGTTGCGGCGATGGTGCTGTCAGTACTGGTAGCGATGATCCTCACTCCGGCTCTGTGTGCCACGCTACTTAAGCCACTGAAAAAGGGTGAGCATCACGGGCAAAAAGTCTTTTTTGCCTGGTTTAACCAGATGTTTAACCGCAACGCCGAACGCTACGAAAAAGGGGTGGCGAAAATTCTCCACCGTAGCCTGCGCTGGATTGTGATTTATGTCCTGCTGCTTGGCGGCATGGTGTTCCTGTTCCTGCGTTTGCCGACGTCGTTCTTGCCACTGGAAGACCGGGGCATGTTTACTACCTCGGTACAGTTGCCCAGCGGTTCAACCCAACAACAGACCCTGAAAGTCGTTGAGCAAATCGAGAAATATTACTTCACCCATGAAAAAAACAACATCATGTCGGTGTTTGCCACCGTTGGTTCTGGCCCTGGGGGTAACGGGCAAAACGTGGCGCGAATGTTTATCCGCCTGAAAGACTGGAGCGAACGCGACAGTAAGACCGGCACCTCGTTTGACATTATCGAGCGTGCAACGAAGGCGTTTAACAAGATTAAAGAAGCTCGCGTTATCGCCAGCAGCCCGCCAGCAATTAGCGGTCTTGGTAGTTCTGCGGGTTTTGATATGGAGTTGCAGGACCACGCTGGAGCGGGTCACGATGCGCTGATGGCAGCACGAAACCAGTTGCTGGCGCTGGCAGCGGAAAACCCGGAGCTAACCCGTGTGCGCCATAACGGCCTCGACGACAGTCCGCAGTTGCAGATTGATATCGACCAGCGTAAAGCTCAGGCGCTGGGCGTTGCTATCGACGATATTAACGACACACTGCAAACCGCCTGGGGTTCGAGCTATGTGAATGACTTTATGGATCGCGGTCGCGTGAAGAAAGTCTATGTGCAGGCAGCTGCGCCGTATCGCATGCTGCCAGATGATATCAATCTCTGGTATGTCCGAAATAAAGATGGCGGCATGGTGCCCTTCTCTGCTTTCGCGACCTCACGCTGGGAGACAGGCTCGCCACGTCTGGAACGCTATAACGGTTATTCTGCGGTTGAGATTGTTGGGGAAGCCGCACCGGGGGTCAGTACCGGTACGGCGATGGATATTATGGAATCGTTAGTGAAGCAGTTGCCAAACGGCTTTGGTCTGGAGTGGACGGCGATGTCGTATCAGGAGCGGCTTTCCGGCGCGCAGGCTCCGGCGCTGTACGCCATTTCCTTGCTGGTGGTATTCCTGTGTCTGGCGGCGCTGTATGAAAGCTGGTCGGTGCCGTTCTCGGTAATGCTGGTCGTGCCGCTGGGGGTTATCGGCGCGTTGCTGGCAACCTGGATGCGCGGGCTGGAAAACGACGTTTACTTCCAGGTGGGCCTGTTAACGGTCATTGGTTTATCGGCGAAAAACGCCATCCTGATCGTCGAGTTTGCTAACGAGATGAACCAAAAAGGCCACGACCTGTTTGAAGCGACGCTCCACGCCTGCCGTCAGCGTTTACGCCCGATTCTGATGACCTCGCTGGCATTTATCTTCGGCGTATTGCCAATGGCAACCAGCACGGGTGCCGGTTCCGGTGGTCAGCATGCGGTGGGTACTGGCGTAATGGGCGGGATGATTTCGGCCACTATTCTGGCTATTTACTTCGTGCCGCTGTTCTTTGTGCTGGTGCGCCGCCGCTTCCCGCTGAAGCCGCGCCCGGAATAAGCAATAAAAAAGGCGACATGCCAATGTGTCGCCTTTTTCAACTTTCCGATTAAGAACCTGCTCAGCAGGTTCTTGCTGTTTGTACTTTGTCTCAGGAATTACTTACGAAGCATAACTTCGATAAAGTCTTTCCAGTTCCCCAGTTCACGTTCAATCATAACAACCTCTCTTATAATTATGGGTATTCTACGGAAACAATATACCGTGGTGAAGCTAATTTACTCGATTGCTGCGATGACTACCTCCGGGGGACAAACCTTATGTAAATACTATGGTCCTGCGGTGATGATTTGTATGTGATACACAGCACCATTTCGAGATATTCATACGGCATCTAATACTGATTTAATTCTGGTTAAAATACAGACAGATAACAAGATGAATATTCTTAATGTTTACGTTAAAAATGTTTAATATTATTTAATAGTTGTTAATTTGAATACTTCGATAATGTTATATTTCCTGATAATCATTTGCAGGCAAAATGTTTTCACTCTTAAATGAGTATTTATTCTCATAAATCGAAAAAGGATTCATTATGGTTACACTTTACGGCATCAAAAATTGTGACACCATTAAAAAGGCTCGCCATTGGCTGGAAGCCAATAACATCGACTATCGTTTTCATGATTACCGCGTTGATGGGCTGGACAGCGAATTATTGAACGGTTTTATCAACGAATTAGGATGGGAAGCGTTACTCAACACCCGTGGTACAACCTGGCGTAAACTGGACGAAACCACCCGCAATAAAATCACCGATGCGGCCTCTGCGGCGACATTAATGACTGAAATGCCTGCAATTATCAAACGTCCATTGCTCTGCGCGCCTGGTAAGCCTATGCTGCTGGGTTTCAGTGATTCCAG
>ERZ773237.3098-NODE-3098-length-10081-cov-2.983942_pt1 | contig 10081 bp, 7 predicted proteins | sample MGYA00580990_ERZ773237 | MGnify/ENA primary metagenome ERZ773237 (study PRJEB29015, sample SAMEA2737749) | human gut metagenome | biome: human gut; feature: human-associated habitat; material: faeces | place: China | collected 2012 ...
TGATAATTAACTTCCTAATTATCATACAAGATTATTATGGAAATTGAACGCAAATATCTGGTATCGGAAGTACCGGCAAATTTAAAGGACTATCACTGCCGTGTCATTGAACAGGGCTACCTTTCAACCCATCCTGTTGTACGGGTCAGAAAAGATAACGATTCCTATTATCTAACCTACAAAGGCAGTGGGATGATGGCACGCGAAGAATACAACCTGCCGCTGACAGCGGAGTCCTATGAACATCTGCTTGCCAAGGCAGACGGCAATATTATCACCAAAAAACGCTATGAAATCCCGGACGGAACAGGGAAAACGATTGAATTGGATTTATTTGAAGGTGTGTTTTCGGGACTGACACTCGCCGAAATTGAATTTGAATCCATTGAGGAAGCCAATGCTTATATCCCGCCGTCATGGTTTACGAAGGATGTCACCATGGACGCGGCTTATCACAACAGCAATATGAGTAAAAAGGTCGTGACAAAACCATGAAAACAAACTTTAACACAGATGAAATAAAGGTTGTCCTGCACCGCCTGATGTTTGCGGTGACGACTTTTATCAAATGGCTTGCCTGTTCGGTTGTCTGCGGTGTTGTCCTCGGACTTATCGGTACATTTTTTTATAAACTATTGGGACTGGTCACGGTATTCCGCGAAACAAACCCATGGATTTTATTCGGACTGCCGGTTGCCGGACTGCTGATTGTCTTATGCTACCGGCTCGCCGGGGAAACCCGCAATACCGGAACAAACCTTGTCATTACGGCTATCCAGTCCAATGACGAAGTTCCGGTACACGTTGCGCCGTTAATTATTCTTTCCACCCTGCTGACACACCTCTGCGGCGGTTCTGCGGGACGTGAAGGTGCGGCACTGCAGGTCGGCGGTTCGCTTGGCAACTTTTTTGCCAAGCTCCTGCACTTTGATGACAAAGACACGCGTATTATGATTATGTGCGGCATGAGCGCCTGTTTTTCCGCTCTGTTTGGCACACCGATTGCCGCTGCCGTCTTTTCGATGGAAGTCATCAGTGTCGGCGTGATGTATTACGCAGCACTTGTACCATGTGTGGTATCTGCACTCACGGCGCAGAGCATTGCAAAATATTTCGGCATTGCCGGAACACATTTTGCACTCGGTGAACTGCCTGATTTTACAATCGCTTCCGGCGGCAAAATGCTTTTAATGTCCGTATTATTTGCCTGCGTAAGTATTCTGTTCTGCGTGGCACTGCATACAGTTTCCAGACTTTATACAACTTATTTTGAAAATCCATTTATCCGCATTTTTATTGCCGGACTTTTGGTGATTGCACTGCGCTTCATCTTTCAGACAACGGACTTTTTAGGCGCAGGTGCGCCTGTGATTGCCTCAAGCTTCACAGCCCGCTGTGCATGGTATGTATTCTTACTGAAAATCCTTTTCACCTCCGTCACGCTCGGCGGTGGCTTTAAGGGCGGTGAAATCGTACCGACACTTTTTATCGGTGCGACACTCGGCAGCTTTTTATCGGGATTTTTCGGTCTGCCTGCGGGGCTTTGTGCCGCCTGCGGCATGGTCAGTGTGTTCTGCGGTGTCACAAACTGTCCGATTACATCACTGATTCTTGCGATTGAAATGTTTGATATGGCGGGCATGAAATACTGTGCGCTCTGTATTGCCGTAAGCTATCTTTTATCCGGCTATTACAGTCTGTACAACAGCCAGAAAATTATGTATTCCAAATACCGTACGGAATTTATCAACCGCAATACACATTAAAATGCATGTTTCATATATGCAAAAACAGCCGTTTACAGTGCTTTATCCGGCAGGATTTCTGACCGGGTATGCCACTGAAAAAACGGCTGTTTTTATTTATCGTGTTTTTTATCTGAAAATATACCTGCAAATACCTCTATAAATACTGTTTTTACAGATCTATCTATTTTACATAAAACCCGTCATCCGGCATCTGACCGCCTACGGCATTCGGGTTGGCATCGCAAAGTACCTTTAAATACTTTTCAACTTTATCCTGCATTTCCTGTCCTGTAATCAATGTAATATTACACTTCGGAATTGCCTTTTTAGCCACTGCGGCTTTGAAAATATCAAAATCTTCAACGAGCTGTGCCGCACCGTCCACATTGCTGTTTACATACTGAACTGATGATTTATATTCTTTTAAGAAATCATCGACTGCCTGACGGTTGTTTTTATAAAATTCGGTATTCACCACAAGAACGCCTGTAACAACGGTGCTGTCTGAACCGTTTAACTTCTCCCATTCTTCGGTGACATCGAGTGCAATTCTTGTATCCGGCTGCTGCATTAAAACCGTTGCTGCATACGGCTGTGGGAGCATTGCAATCACTTCTTCCGTGCCTGCATTTGCCATGACTGCCGCTACTTCTGCCGCTTCGGATTTAAATTCGATTGTCACATCACTGTCAGGATTTAATCCGGCACTGCTTAACAGATAACGCAGGGTATACTCCGGTGTCGTTCCCTTTCCCGTTGTATAAATGGTCTTTCCCTTCAAATCTGCAACTGTCTGCACCGAATCGCCTGTATCTAAGATTGATAAAACACCCAGCGTATTAATTCCTAATATCCTGATTTTACCGTTGCTCTTATTATACAGGGTTGCTGCTGCATTACACGGAAGCGCCGCCAGCGCTACATTGCCTTTAATCAGGTCTGCGCTGAATTCATCTGCCGTCGCCGCAATCTGGAATTCATAATCATTTTTAGCAGTCTGCTCTTTGGCATTTTCCATCAGCTGTACCATGCCGATTGCCGTCGGACCTTTTAATGCCGCTACTTTAATCTGCTGTTTCAAAACTGCTGTGGTTTCCGCTGTATTTTCACTGCCTGCCGCTGTTGTCTGCGGATTCTGCACATTTTTTTTACCGCATGCCGCCAGTCCCAAAAGCAGGACTGCACCAAGAAGCAGTGCGGTTACTTTTACGCCTTTTCTCATTTTCTGCTCTCCTTTGCTTGTTTTCATCCCTACCTTAGCATACTTTTTATGCAATATCAAGTTGTATAGCACCATTCCTGAACGATAAACTGTAATGTCTGATTTCCCCTGAATTCATTAATATCCGGGTAATACACAATGGAGATTTCTTTTCCGCGAAGCGGCATATCTTCTTCTTCAACCTTAAACTGAATTGCATCAACAACGTGTCCGTGCGTATCTTCCAATTGCATTTTTAATACATTTTTGTTTTTTCCAATCATATTGGCGGAACGCACCGTAAGCTTTCTATCGGCAAAAACAGGCTTTTCGTTGCCCTTTCCAAATGGCTCTAGTACGCGGAGCTGTTCCACCAGCTTTTTACTTGCATACGAAACCGGCATCGGAACATCAATCCAGGTCACCGGTGTCAGTTCTTTTTCTGTCAACGTCTGCTGGCGGTTGAGTTTCGCACGGAACAAATCAATATTTTCCGTCGGCAGGGATAAGCCCGCCGCCATCGGATGTCCGCCAAATTTTGTAAGCAGTTCCTTGCATTTTGTGATTTCTTCAAACATATTATAGCCTTCAATCGAGCGCCCCGAACCCTTTGCGCCGTCCGCCGCATCGGTAATGACAATCGACGGCTTGTAGAAATGCTCTCTTAAACGGCCTGCGATAATCCCCGCCACGCTCTCATGGCACTCCGGCAGATACACCACCAACACGTTATCTTCATACAAATCCGTTCCTTCGACCATTTCAATTGCTTTTTTCGCTTCCGTATCCGTCATATTTTTGCGTTCTTCATTTAATTCCCGCAATTCCTGTGCCATTTCATGCGCCTTACCGGGTTCGGTGCATAACAATAGTTCAATTGCGCGCTGTGCCGTGTCAAGCCGTCCGCTGGCATTTAAACACGGTCCAATAATAAATCCGATATGATATGCCGATAAATGAGCCGCATCCAGCTCGCAGGCTCCAATCAGCGCCCGCAGTCCGGTATTTTTTGTCGTTGCAATCCATGCCAGTCCCTGTCTTACGATGACACGGTTTTCATCTTTTAAATCCACGACATCGCCGACCGTTGCGATTGCCGCAAGTTCCGTATATTCTTTAAAATCCGTCTTGTCCAGTCCCAGTTTTTCATATAAAATCTGCATGACCTTGTATGCCACAACCGCGCCGCAGATTTTATCAAACGGATATTCACAGTCCGGCTGTTTCGGGTCTACTATTGCATCGGCGCAGGACGTCAGCAGTTTCTTTTCGCCGTTTTCCTCGATAAACGGGATATCGTGGTGGTCGGTTACAATCACCGTAAGCCCGTGTTCCTTTGCATACTGAATCTGTGGAATTGCCGCAATACCGTTATCACAGGTCAGAATCGTATCTTTCCCCTCTGCAGCCGCATTGTCAATTAAATGTTCATTAATCCCGTATCCGTCCGTAATCCGGTGCGGCACAACGTAATCCACGTCTGCGCCAGCCTTTTTTAATGCTTTATAAAGAATTGTAATCGAACAAATCCCGTCAATATCGTAATCCCCGATAATCCGGATTTTTTTATGCTGTGCGATTTTTTCCGTTAAAATATCTACCGCTTTTTGTGCATCCTTTAACAATTCCGGTGCGTGCAGTCCGTCGATACTGCCGTTTAAATACATCTGCATTTCCTCATCGGTGCAGACGTCACGGTTGCGCATAATCCGCGCAATCACCTGGTCAATTCCGTATTTTTGCTCTATCGCCTTAAAATCCGCTTTTTTGGCATATACCAGCCACTTACTTTTCATTTACTCTCCATTCTAAAAAAAACAGGGGACTCTTTATTTAGAATCCCCTGTCAGATTTCTCAAATTTACTTTTACTGCTCAGTGTGTCTTAAACCTGCGCGCCGTCTTCGTAAGTCTTTGCTTTTACAGGCTGTTCATTCACAATACCGCGCTTCTTTCCGCCCATGATATACCACAATGCACTTGTGATACAGATTGACGAATAAGCACCTGCCAGAATACCCACAATCAATGGTGCTGCAAACTCTTTTACAGATGCAACGCCGAAGATTAACAGGCATACCAGCATAATGAGTGTTGTCAGTGTCGTATTGACATTTCTTGTAAATGTATATGTAATTGAAGAATTTACAAGTTCTGTAATATCGGTCTTTGCATTGGCACTCTTTAACTTCTCACGGATTCTGTCAAAGATAATGATTGTACCGTTGATAGAATATCCGACGATTGTCAACATACATGCAATAAACGTTGTTCCGACAGATACTCTTGCCAGTGCATAAAAAGTCAACACAATCAATACATCGTGAATCAGCGCAATAACAGCGGCTGCCGCAAAGCGGATATCACGGAAACGGAACCAGATGTAAATCAGCATACAAATGGTTGCAATAATGACGGATACAAACGCATCACGCTTCGTCGTTGCACTGACAGATGAACTGATTGTATCAGATTCTACAATTGTACCATCCTGAACCGGATACTTTGCAGTTACTGCATTTTCCATTGCTTCACGCTGGTCTAATGTTAAATCCTTTGTCTTAAAGGATACCTTTGTACTGTTCTGTACCTTCTGCTGCTGTACTTCCGTTACATTTGCAGCTGTTTTGATAATCGGAATCATGTCATTTTCGATTTCTGCCTGTGTGTATTCCTTATCAAATGTAAAGGTTGTTGTTGTACCGCCGACAAATTCAAGGCTGTAATTTAAAGTCTTCTTACCGGCTGCGGAAAATGCACCCATACCGATAAATCCTGCCACGATGACAACAATTGAACCGATAAAGCACCATTTTCTGATACCGAGTACGTTAAAGGTCTTTTTATGTACGGTCTTGCCATACCACTTTGGATCGGTAAATCCGAAGTTATAAAGCAGCTTCATAATCACTCTTGTAATTACAAGTGCCGTAAACATTGAAGCTACAATGCCGACTGCCAGTGTCGTTGCAAAGCCCTTAATCGGACCTGAACCGAAAATATAAAGAACAGCTGCGGAAATCAGTGTTGTCACATTACCGTCAACAATCGCTGACAGCGCTTTGCTGTAACCGGTTGTAATGGCACTTTCAACGGCTCTGCCCGCTGCAATTTCTTCACGGATTCGTGTATAAATAATGACATTTGCATCAACTGCCATACCGATACCGAGGATAATACCTGCGATACCCGGCAGTGTCAGTGTCAGATCGTATACGCTTACTAAAATTAATACACCTGCTGTGTAAATCCATAATGCAATCGTTGCGACAACACCCGGAATACGGTAAACTGCAATCATAAATACACATAATAAAACCAGACCGAGAATTGCTGCATAAAGGCTGGTCGTAATCGCATCATGTCCTAACTGTGCACCTACGATGTTAGAACTTACTTCCTGTAAGGTCAGCGGAATTGAACCGATTCTTACGAAAGTTGCCAGTGTGTCGGCTGATTCATAAGATTCCATATTGGTAATGGAAGCTGTTCCGCCTGTGATTTCTGACTGTACAGTCGGTGCACTCTTTACTTCACCATCATATACAATATAAATAATTTTATTTAAGTTTGCCTTAGTGGCTTCGGCAAATTTTGTAGAACCCTCATCTGTAAATGTAAGCTGTACACCAAATGAACTTGATGAGTTTGATGAGGTATCTGTGTATGCCTGGGCGCCCTTCACATCAGAACCGGTAAGCAGCGGTGTGTATTCTTCGCCGTTTGCCCATGCTGCATAGCCGTCTGAATCAAGGAATTCCAATGAACCCGGTGTACCGAGTTCCTGTAAAATTTCGTTGGCATCCGTAACACCCGGAATTTCAACTGTAATACGGTTATCACCGGCTTTATATACCTGTGATTCTGTACTCTTACCCTCTACACGCTTTTGCAGCTTGTAAATCGTATCATCGACATCCTGTGATGTAGGATTGTCTTCCTGAATTTCGTAAGTAATACTTACGCCGCCTGCTAAGTCCAAACCCAGATTGATGTCTTTTGCACTACCTGAACCATTTTCATCAATACCAAAGATAGCAATGAGTGTAAATCCGATTGCCATGGCTGCAATGATGATGGAGTAGCAGACTTTTTTTGTCATGTTATACTTCATTTTTGCGGTTACTCCTTCTCCACATTGTTCATTTTGGTCCGTTTAATCCTCTGCCAGTGCTGCTTTTATCATAATCGCACATTCAATTCTTTTTCTCTGCAATTCACAACCTATATCATAAGCATCGTTGATATTGCCGTGGAAATTGTATGAATTGGCCGCACAGCCGCCGCTGCAGTAAAACTTTGCAAAGCATTTTTTACATTTTTCCTTAGAATAAACATTGCTGTTTTTGAATTCTTCACGGATATCTGTTCTTGTGATTCCTTCATCAACATTTCCCATCAGGAACTTTTCATTTCCAACGAACTGATGACATGGATAAAAATCTCCCCACGGGGTCACTGCAAGATACTCACAGCCCGAACCACAGCCGGATAATCTCTTTGCCACACATGGACCGCCGTTTAAATCAATCATAAAATGGAAGAAATTAAAACCGTTGCCGGCTTTCTTTCTCTTAACCAGTTCTTTTGCAAGCATGTCATACTGCTCACAAAGATAAGGAATATCTTCCTCCCTGATTGCATATGAATCTGTCGGCTGTGCAACAACAGGTTCTACGGAAATCTGTTCAAATCCTTCATCTGCCAGATGCAGAACATCTTTTGAAAAATCCAGATTGTTATGCGTAAAGGTGCCTCTTACATAATAATTCATCTGGTTTCTGCTCTCTGCAACTTTCTTAAACTTCGGCATGATAATATCATAAGAACTTCCGTGTCCGTTTCTTGTCGGACGCATCAGGTCATTGATTTCTTTTCGTCCATCGATACTTAATACGATGTTGGACATTTCTTTATTTGCAAATTCAAGAATCTCGTCATTTAACAGGATTCCATTGGTTGTAAGCGTAAAACGGAACTTTTTGTTGTTCGCTTCTTCAATACTTCTTCCGTATTCAACAAGCTGTTTTACAACTTCCCAGTTCATTGTCGGTTCTCCACCGAAGAAATCGACTTCCAGATTCTTTCTAGAACCGGAATTGGCAACTAAAAAGTCAAGCGCTTTTTTACCGACTTCAAAGCTCATTAACGCTCTGCGGCCGTGATATTCGCCTTCTTCTGCAAAGCAGTAGCGACAGGCAAGATTACAGTCATGCGCAATATGCAGACAGAGTGCCTTTACAACCGTCGGTCTGTCTTTAAATGCATCGATATAATTTTCATAAATATCTTCTGTAAATAACTGTCCTGCTTCTTTTAACTGTTCTATTTCAGAATAAGCCTCTCTGATATCATTTTCCGGGTACTTGTTTTCAAGTTCCTCAACAATTGTATCAAGCGGCATCTTCTCATAAAGTGCGATGATATCATAAACCATATCATCTACAACATGTACTGAACCACTGTTGACATCCAGCACGATGTTATAACCATTATTTTTATACTGATGTACCATTTCTAATTTTCCATTTCTTTTCTTAATTGCTGTCTGCACAATAATCTTATTGCGAAAGAAAGAGAGTGTTGATAAAACCTTAACACTCTCTTATCAATTACATTAGTTATTCTTGTTCTCGCAGCTCTGATTACCTACTGTGCAAGAAGTCTTGCAGGCTGACTGACATGATGTCTGGCATTCGCCGCATCCGCCGTGCTTCATTGTATCTTTCAATACGCGGTTGCTGATTGTCTTAATATGCTTCACGACAATACCTCCTTTTGTTTATAAACTAACGTTTATTATATCATAGCCTTGTTTTCATTTCAACTGATCCAGTTCGTGCTGAATGTTCTCCCAGATGGCATAGCCATAGGGGCGGATGATCATGCAGCCGCGGACGCTGCCGTAATCGACCAGCTCGGCCTTTTTAACGACATCGGTATACCACTGCGCAAAATCGTCCTCCATCGAGGTGATCTCGGCTACCATTTTCTTTTGATCTGCCATAGTATTTCTTTCTCCCTTTCAGTAGGATATATACTTTTATATTATACGGGTTTTTGCGGCATTTGCAAGGGATTGCGGGGATTTTGTGGGGAATTGGGAGGCGGGAGGCCAAAAGAAGCGGGCGGGGGGAGGTACGGCCCGGACACGGCAGAAGCTTGCGGAGGATGCCGGCAAAAAACCCGCCGCGGGCAGGGGCTTCAAAATTTATTTACAATATTTCACCTTTTCGTCACGGCATTTTTACCGACCTTAAAAAAACAGGTCAAGCATTGTTCACAATTTAACGGTATACTAGGAAGCAGTCAAGGGGCTAGGCACCCCACAGAAAGGCAGGTCAGTTCCATGACATATCCGAACGACAACTTTAATGACCGCAACTTTACCACCGGCAATACCGATCTTCCCACCGGGGAGTATCGCTATGATAAAGACAGCATCCATCAAGATGCCGCGTCCGGGCAGGCGCAGCAAACGGCTGCTTCGGGGTATCATCCCTCGGACGCAAACAAAAAATCCACAGGACGGGGCAAGAAAGGGACGGCGCTGCTGCTGGCAGGCTGCCTGGTGCTCTCGATGGTGGGCGGCGCAGGCGGCGCTGTGATCGCTGCCAAGAGCGGCCTGCTGGGCACCGGTTCCACCGTTCTGTATCAAGGGGTAGAGGTCCCTTCCACCAACGGTTCCACCGTCGGCGTCAGTTATTCCGGTGTGGTGCAGCAGGTGGAGGACAGCGTAGTGGCCATCACCACCGAAAGTGTGGCGACCAACTACTTCTTCCGGCAGTATGTCACCCAGGGCGCAGGCTCCGGCGTGGTGCTGACGGCGGATGGCTACATTGTGACCAACTACCATGTGATAAAAGGCGCACAGCAGATCACCGTGACTGCCAATGACGGCAGCACCTATGCCGCCACCCTGGTGGGTACCGATGAGAATAACGACATCGCGGTGCTGAAGGTGGACGCCAAAGATCTGACCCCGGCTATTCTGGGCGACAGTGACACCCTGAAGGTGGGCGACGCCGTGCTGGCCATCGGCAACCCGCTGGGTACCCTTTCCGGCACCGTCACCGATGGTATCGTCAGCGCGCTGGAGCGCCAGGTAACGATAGACGGCAACAACATGACCC
>ERZ773237.3101-NODE-3101-length-10072-cov-3.177598_pt1 | contig 10072 bp, 9 predicted proteins | sample MGYA00580990_ERZ773237 | MGnify/ENA primary metagenome ERZ773237 (study PRJEB29015, sample SAMEA2737749) | human gut metagenome | biome: human gut; feature: human-associated habitat; material: faeces | place: China | collected 2012 ...
CTACCACCTGTGTCAACCTGGCGGCGGCTCTGAAAAACCAGGGCTGCCGGGTGCTGGTGTGCGATTTTGACCCCCAGGCCAACACCACTTCCGGCTTCGGCGTAGACAAGACCACCTCGCCCAACATCTATGACGTGCTTCTCAACGGGACGGAGACCGCCAAGGCCATCTCCTCCACCTCCTACGGCGATGTGCTCCCCTCCAACAAGGCGCTGGCGGGGGCCACCATTGAGATGATCGCCCTGGAGCAGCGGGAGTACCGACTGAAAAACGCCTTGGAGCAGGTGGCGGAACACTATGACTACATCTTCATTGACTGTCCACCCTCTCTGGAACTGCTGACCCTGAACGCCCTGTGCGCAGCGGATCCCGTGCTGGTACCGGTGCAATGTGAGTACTACGCCCTGGAGGGGCTCAGCGACCTTCTCTCCACCATTCGCATTGTCAAGCGATCCCTCAACCCCAAAATTGCCCTGGAGGGGGTGGTACTCACCATGTACGACGGCCGTACCAATCTCTCCATGCAGGTGGCGGAGGAGGTCAAACGCCACTTCCCCGGCCAGGTGTACGCCACGGTGATCCCCCGTAACGTCCGCCTGTCCGAGGCCCCCAGCTTTGGCAAGCCGGTGTCCGCCTATGACGCCCTCTCCCGGGGCGCGGAGGCCTACACCGCCTTTGCAGCGGAGTTTCTGAAAAAGCAAAGCGCCTGATTCTCTGGAAAGGAGCGTTCCCATGGCATCCAAGAAACCCTCCGGCCTCGGCCGGGGTCTCGGCGCCCTGCTGGGCGACGACGTATTGAAGGCGGAGAGCACCGGCAGCCTGTACCTGCCCATTTCCCAGGTGGAAAGCTGTTCCTCCCAGCCCCGCAAGCACTTTGACGAGGCATCCCTGGCAGAGCTGGCCGACTCCATCCGAGAGCACGGTATCATCCAGCCTCTTACCGTCCGGAAGCTGGCCTCCGGCTACTATCAGATCATCGCCGGAGAGCGGCGCTGGCGGGCTGCGCGGCTGGCGGGCCTTCAGGAAGTGCCCGTCATTGTCATGGAGGCCGATGACCGCAAGGCCGCCGAGCTGGCCATGATCGAAAACCTCCAGCGGGAGGATCTGAACCCCATAGAGGAAGCCGCTGGCTTCCAGTCCCTGATGGAAACGTATCACATGACCCAGGAGGAGGCCGCGTCCCGAGTGGGCAAATCCCGCAGCGCCGTGGCCAACGCGCTGCGGCTGCTGTCCCTGACGCCGCCGGTGGCCAAGCTGGTGGAGGAGGGAAAGCTCTCCGCCGGTCACGCTCGGGCGCTGCTGCCCCTCTCCCCCGCCCTGCAGGAAAACGCCGCTGGCGCCGTGATCTCCGGCGGCCTCTCTGTCCGCCAGACGGAGGCCCTGGCCAAGCGGCTGAGTCTGGAAAAGCCGGAAAAAGCCCCCGCACCGAAGGGAATCGACTATGCTGCGGAGGCGCAGAAGGAGTTGAGCTCCAAGCTGGGCCGGGGGGTGCGGATCGTCACCGGCCGCAAAAAGGGCCGGATTGAGCTGGAATACTACGGCATTGACGACCTCAACGACCTGCTGGAGGCCCTGGCGATGCTCCGGGCAAAGCAAACGAAAACCCCCTGATTGGGAAAGGATGATCTGCCATGAAATTTGAAAAGCGCAGCGGAGACGAAGCGGAGACACCCTCCTCTGCTCCGGAGGAAACGCCCTCCACCGGGAAAAAGCCCGTTGTCATCTATATCATGATCCTGTTCATCGTGGCCTTTCTGCTGATGGCGCTGTCCTTTCTAATGCACCAGCGGAGCAACTCCGAGGTGCTTGGGGAGCTTCAGGACTCCGTCACTGCCATGCAGGAGGTACAGGCCACGCAGGACGCCCTGCTGGACCTGCAAAACCAGCTGGATGAAGCCCAGACCACCATCGACGCGCTGGAGTCCTCCGCAGAGGAAACTGACGCCGCCTTGGCGGAGGCCCAGCGGGAGAACCAGGCACTGCTGGCTCTGTACACCATTCAGCAGCAGTATTCTGCGGGAGATCTGGCGGGCTGTCAAGCCAGCATCGACGCCTTCGAGGCGTCTGAATACCGGGACGCACTGCCTGAGACTGCTGAGGAGGGTGTCACCCCTCCCTCCCAGCGGTATGCGCAGCTAAAGGAAGCAGCAGAGGCCCGTTGAGCAGTCAACGGCTGGCCATTGTTTCACGTGAAACATGCAACATCAATAAATTGAGGAGAGAATCATCATGCTGGATATCAAATTTATCCGGGAGAATCCGGATGCCGTCCGTAAAAATATCAAAAAGAAGTTTCAGGATGCCAAGCTTCCCCTGGTAGACGAAGTCCTGGACCTGGACTCCAAGCGCCGGGCCGCCATTGCGGAGGCGGATCAGCTCCGCTCCAACCGAAACACACTCAGCAAGCAGATCGGCATGCTGATGGGCCAGGCCAAAAAGGACCCCGCCAAGCTGGCGGAGGCCGAGGCTGTCAAGCAGCAGGTGAAGGAACAGGCGGACCGCTTGGCAGAGCTGGAGAAACAGGAGACGGAGCTGGAGGAAAAGCTCCATCACAATATGCTGCTGATCCCCCAGATGATCGATTCCTCCGTGCCCATCGGCAAGGATGACAGCGAAAATGTAGAGGTCCAGCGGTTCGGAGCATGTGAAGTCCCCGACTTCCCCATTCCCTACCACGTGGATATCATGGAGTCCTTCAACGGCATCGACCTGGATGCCGCCGGGCGGGTCTCCGGCAGCGGCTTTTACTACCTGCTGGGCGACATTGCCCGGCTCCATGAGGCGGTGCTGGCCTACGGCCGGGACTTCATGATCGACAAGGGCTTCACCTACTGCATCCCCCCCTTCATGATCCACGGCAACGTGGTGGAAGGCGTTATGAGCCAGACAGACATGGACGGCATGATGTACAAGATCGAAGGGGAGGACCTGTACCTGATCGGCACCAGCGAGCACTCCATGATCGGCCGGTTCATTGACCAGATCCTGCCGGCTGAGAGCCTGCCCCAGACCCTTACCTCCTACTCCCCCTGTTTCCGCAAGGAGAAAGGTGCCCACGGCATCGAGGAGCGTGGCATCTACCGCATCCACCAGTTTGAAAAGCAGGAGATGATCGTCGTCTGCAAGCCCGAGGAGTCCAAGGACTGGTATGAGAAGCTGTGGCGGATGTCCGTGGAGCTGTTCCGCTCTCTGGATATTCCGGTGCGGCAGCTGGAGTGCTGCTCCGGCGACCTGGCAGATCTAAAGGTCAAGTCCTGCGATATCGAGGCCTGGTCTCCCCGCCAGCAGAAGTTCTTTGAGGTGTGCTCCTGCTCCAATCTGGGGGACGCCCAGGCCCGCCGTCTGCGCATCCGCTATAAGGATGAAAATGGCAAAATGCAGCTGTGCCACACCCTGAATAACACCTGCGTGGCCCCGCCCCGGATGCTGATCGCCTTCCTGGAGAACAACCTCCAGGCCGACGGCACTGTCCGCATCCCCCAGGTCCTGCGGCCCTATATGGGCGGCAAGGAATTGCTGGTCCCCGCGGAAAAATCCAATTTGTAATTTTTTGTTTTATTTATACAAATCGTTGAACCCGTTTCCAGCCGTTGGAGCGGCGCGCAGCCCTGCTCCGGATCATTCGGTGCCCCTCCAGCGGCTCCATTCGGGTCAAATCTCTGAAAGCCTTGGGCTCCAATGGTTACAGCATACGTACACAGGCGCCCATTCATTTCACACAGGAGAGTCCCATGACTGAACTTACCAAAAAGACCACCGGCTTCCTGGCGGAGTTTCGCCAATTCATTGCCAGAGGAAATGTGCTGGATATGGCGGTGGGCGTCATCATCGGCGGCGCCTTCGGCAAAATTTCCACCTCCCTGGTCAACGATATCCTGATGCCCCTGCTCTCCCTGCTCACCGGCGGCGCGGACTTCTCCCAATGGCAATGGGTCCTGCGGGAGGCGGTGTATGACGCCGGCGGCAACGAAGTGCGCGCCGCTGTTGCCATCAATTACGGCTCTTTTCTCTCCACTATTCTGGACTTCCTCATCATCGCCTTTGCGGCCTTCTGCCTCATCAAAGCTATCAACCGCTTCCACCGAAAGAAGGAGGCCGCTCCTCCTCCCCCGCCCCAGCCCTCGCAGGAGGAAGTGCTGCTGGCGGAGATCCGAGACCTGCTGAAAGAGAGGACATGATGGAACAGCGCCTGCAATCGGGTCTTGCCGCCCTGAACCTCCCTGTGGAGGGAATCCCTGCTCTGGTCCGGTATGGGGATCTGCTGATCGAGACCAACAAGGTGATGAACCTCACCGCCATTACGGACCCGGAGGATGTGGCCACTCTCCACTTTTTGGACAGCGCCGCCCTGCTGACCCTGGAGTCCTTTTCCGGAAAGTCCGTGGTGGACGTCGGCACCGGTGCCGGTTTTCCCGGTCTGCCCCTGCGGGTGCTGGAGCCCTCCATCCGCCTGACGCTGCTGGACTCCCTGAACAAGCGTATCCAGTTCCTGGAGACGGTGTGCCGGGAGCTGGACCTCCCCGATGTGGCCTGCGTCCACGCCCGGGCGGAGGAATTTGCCGCGGAGCACCGGGAAACCTTTGATTTAGCGGTCTCCCGGGCAGTGGCGGCCCTGCCGGTGCTGTGTGAGCTGTGCCTGCCGCTGGTAAAGCCCGGCGGGAAGTTCCTGGCCATGAAATCCGTGGAGTCAGACGCGGAGCTGGCCGCCGCACAGCACGCCATTGCGATCTTGGGCGGCGCCGTAGAGGCGGTCCGGGACTATGCCATCCCCGGCACAGATGTGCGCCACCGGCTGATCGTGGTGGAAAAAGTGAAAAAAACTCCGGAAAAATATCCGAGAATGTTTGCAAAAATCAAGAAGAATCCCTTATAATACATTTGTGAGCAGTTGAAAGGAAGTGCCGCCTGATGACGTCTCCAGGACAGTGCATTGCCGTCGCATCCGGAAAGGGCGGCACCGGAAAGACCTCCTTTACGGCGGGTGTAGGCGCGGCTCTCGCCCTATCTGGCCGGCGGGTGCTGTGCCTGGACTGCGACATCGGTCTGCGGAATCTGGATCTGGCCCTGGGCCTGTCGGACCGGACGCTGATGGACTTCTCAGACGTGGCGCAGAACCGCTGTTCCCTGGAACTGGCCGCTGTGGAACACCCCAAGATCCCCGGCCTTTTCCTGCTGACCGCGCCGGCGCGTCCCCATGGTCGCCCGGTGACGGAGATCCAGATGGCAGATCTGCTGCGGGAGGTACGCAGGCGGTTTGACTTCTGTCTGCTGGACGCACCTGCGGGCCTGGGGCGGGGCTTTCAGCTGGCCACCTGCGCCGCGGACCGCTGTGTGGTGGTGACCACTGCGGACACCTCCTCCCTGCGGGACGCCCAGCACACCGTCATGGAGCTGGATCGCTTCCCTGCAGGCGCCCTGCACCTGGTGGTGAATCGAGTGCGCAAAAAGCTGCTGCGCCAGCTCCACGCCACCATTGACGATGCCATCGACAAGGCCGGCCTGCCGCTGCTGGGAGTGGTCCCCGAGGATGACGCCCTGCCCCTGTGTATGAACCGGGGTGTGCCCATCCTGCTGGCGGACGGCCAGAGCGCCGCGACTGCCTACCGCAACATTGCGAAACGCCTCCAGGGGGAACGGGTCCCCCTGCTGCGGATCAGATAGAGAAAGGAGTCTTTCATGAACATCGCCCTCATGTCCCACGACAACAAGAAGGAGCTGATGGTGCAGTTCTGCACCGCCTACGCCGGCATCCTGTCCCACCACAACATTTACGCCACCAACACCACTGGCCACATGGTGGCCGACGCCACGGGCCTGAATGTCCACTGCTTCCTGTCCTACGCCCATGGCGGCAGCCAGCAGATCGGCGCCCGGATCGCATACAACGAATTCGACCTGGTACTCTTCTTCAACGACCCCAACAACGAGGCTATGGTGGGAGATGTTTCCTATATCTCCCGGCTGTGCGACCAGAACAACATCCCCTTTGCCAGCAATCTGGCCACGGCGGAGGCGCTGGTGCTGGGTCTGGCCCGGGGCGATTTGGACTGGCGCTGCATCGTCAATCCCTCCAACCGCCCCATCGCTTGACTTTTCCCCCGCCGGGCAGTACAATCAACCCAAAAGGCACCGCGCAGATGCCGCAGCAGTACTCCAATCGCCGGCCCCACAGAGAGGGGCGCACCGCTGAGAGCGGCCCGGCCGGCCTGGACGAAGGACAGCGGCGGAGCGGGGGCGGAGACGCCCACGGCACCCTCCCCGTAGCACAGGAGGCAAAAAGGAGGCTCTATAGGCCTTGAATTTGGGTGGCACCACGAAGCGGAATCGCTCTCGTCCCAAAGCCGCGGGACGGGAGCGTTTTATCATTTTGCGCCCACGGTGCATCCCGGGCAGCGACCCGCATCCCACGAAAAAGGAGTTTTGACGATGGCTAAAATGACCCCACGGACACTGTCCGGCTTTATGGAACTGCTGCCCGGACCACAGCAGCAGATGGAGCGGATCATGGAGATCCTCCGCCGTACCTATTCCCTCTATGGCTTTACCCCCCTGGACACCCCGGTGATCGAGTCCAGCGAGGTACTGCTGGCCAAGGGCGGCGGCGAGACGGAGAAGCAGATCTACCGCTTCCAGAAGGGCGACGCCGATCTGTCCCTGCGGTTTGACCTGACGGTGCCCCTGGCCAAGTATGTGGCCCTGCACTACAACGACCTGGCCTTCCCCTTCCGCCGGTATCAGATCGGCAAGGTATACCGGGGCGAGCGGGCCCAGCGGGGCCGCTTCCGGGAGTTCTATCAGGCGGACATCGACATCATCGGCGACGGCAAGCTGGACATCACCAACGAGGCGGAGATCCCCTCCATCATCTATCAGACCTTCACCTCCCTGGGCCTGACCCGGTTCCAGATCCGGGTCAACAACCGGAAGATCCTCAACGGATTTTACGCCATGCTGGGCCTGACGGAGCAGTCCGGCGACATCATGCGCACCGTGGACAAGCTGGACAAGATCGGGGCCGGCAAGGTCCGGACCTGCCTGACGGAGGACGTGGGACTGACGGCGGAGCAGGCCGACGAGATCATGCAGTTCATCTCCATCACCGGCAGCAACCGGCAGGTGCTGGATGCCCTGGCCGGATATCAGGGGCGGCACGAGCTGTTCGACCAGGGTCTGGATGAGCTGAACACCGTCACCCGCTATCTCTCCGCCTTCGGCGTTCCGGAGGAAAATTTCGCCGTGGATCTGACCATCGCCCGGGGCCTGGACTACTACACCGGCACCGTCTACGAGACCACCCTGCTGGATCACCCCGAGATCGGCTCCGTCTGTTCCGGCGGCCGGTACGACAATCTGGCGGAGTATTACACGGACCGCCAGCTTCCCGGCGCGGGCATCTCTATCGGCCTGACCCGGCTGTTCTATGTGCTGGGAGAACAGGGTATGCTGAATCCGGACCTGCCCACCGCTCCGGCGGATGTGCTGATCCTGCCCATGACGGAGGACCTGTCCGCTGCCATCTCCCTGGCCACCCTGCTGCGGGAAAACGGCATCCGCGCCCAGCTCCACTGCGAGGAAAAGAAATTCAAGCAGAAAATCGCCTATGCCGACAAGCTGGGCATCCCCTATGTGATCTTTCTGGGGGAGGACGAGATCAGCTCCGGCGTGGTGGCCTGCAAGGACATGGCCACCGGCGAGCAGACAAAGCTGGAACCCGCCGCCACCGTCTACCGCATTAAGGCGGGTCTCGCGGAACGGGAAAAGGGCACCGTCATCCAGAAGTAATTCCCTGCCCCACAGAGATACTTTAACGCCGAATTTCACCTGTGGAGACAACCAAATCGCATCTCAAGCAGTCCAAGCAGAAATATTTTCTATAAAAAATACAAGCAGTATTTACTAGAGGTGTTTCTATGAAGAACCGGAAGCGTGTCTGGGTGCCTTTGTTGGTCCTGCTGCTGGTCGCCGCGATCCGGTACAGCCGCCCGGTAACATTGCCGGACCTGCTGAAGGACCAGGAACTCCAAGAGATCAACGTCCTGATCCGCTCCCTGGGGGACTGGACCCAGGAGCCAGAGACCGCCACGGTGTCGGTGCCCCTCACTTCCCCAGAGGGGGCGGCCCTGCTGGAACAGCTCCAAGACCTCTCCTTCTGCCGTTCTCTGACAGACCCTCTAATCAAGCCCCTTGCTCAGGCGGTGAATGCCAGCCATGGGTCCGTCTCCTATGAGTCGGGAGACTGGATGTTCTCCCTCTCCCTCGCCGGTACAGATGGCGATTTTGCTGTGCTGAACTTTACCGTCCGGGAGTGGTCCTATGCTGCTCCGGGACAGGCGGACTTCTACGGCTGCACCGTCCCGGACGGAGAGGCCGTTGGCAGGGGCCTTGGGGAACAGCTCTGGGCTCTGGCAGCGAAATATGATCTCAATTCGTAATATTTTTTATATAAATTTCTATTTGTAATCACATTTCCACACAGAAAGGAATCCACAATCATGACACAGAATCGCACCCATACCTGCGGAGAGCTGCGGCTCTCCGACGCCGGCAAGGCCATAAAGATCTGCGGCTGGCTGGAAAACCTCCGGGAGGTAGGCAGTGAGCTGGCCTTCGCCGTGGTCCGGGACTTCTATGGCACCACTCAGGTGGTGGCGGAGACCGCCGACATGGTGGCCCTGCTGAAGTCCATCAACAAGGAGTCCACCATCTCCGTGGAGGGCACCGTCCGGGAGCGGGACAGCAAGAACGCCAAGCTGCCCACCGGCGAGATCGAGGTGGTGCCCGGCAAAATTGAGGTGCTGGGCCGCTGCCAGCACAACGAGCTGCCTTTCCCCATCAACCGCAGCCGGGAGGCCGACGAGGCCACCCGCCTGAAGTACCGCTATCTGGACCTGCGGAACCCGGCGGTGAAGAACAACATCATCCTCCGGTGCCAGGTAGTGGCCGCCCTGCGGCAGGCCATGACAGAGCATGGCTTCCTGGAGATCACCACCCCCATCCTGACCGCCTCCTCCCCGGAGGGTGCCCGGGACTATCTGGTGCCCGCCCGGAACCACCCCGGAAAGTTCTATGCCCTGCCTCAGGCACCCCAGCAGTTCAAGCAGCTGCTGATGACCTCCGGCTTTGACCGGTACTTCCAGATCGCCCCCTGCTTTCGGGACGAGGACGCCCGGGCGGACCGCTCCCCCGGTGAGTTTTACCAGCTGGACATGGAGATGGCCTTTGCCTCTCAGGATGACGTATTTGCCGTACTGGAGGACGTGCTGCCCCCCATCTTTGCCAAGTACGGCAAATACGACCGGGCCAGCTCCGCGCCCTTCATGCGTATCCCTTACACCGAGGCCATGGAGAAGTATGGCTCCGACAAGCCGGACCTGCGCATCGACCTGACGGTGCAGGACGTCACCGGCCTGCTGGGCGCCTGCGGCTTCGGCCCCTTCGAGGGCAACGTGGTGAAGGCCGTGGTGGTCAGCGATTTCCACGAGACCCGGAAGTTCATCGACAAGACCCTGGCGGATGTGGAGGTGGTCTCCGGCGGCAAGCCCTACTGGTTCCGCCTGGACGAGAACGGTGAGATTGTGGGCGGCATCGCCAAGTTTGTCCAGCCCATCAAGGAGTCTGTGGTCTCTGCCCTGGGTCTGAAGCCCAACGACTTCGTGGCCCTGTCCGCCGGCAAGCTGGGCGCTGCCCAAAAGACCGCCGGCACGCTGGTAAAGACTCTGGGCGCCGCCGTCCCCGGTCACATGGACAAGGAGCAGTACGCCTTCTGCTGGATTGTGGACTTCCCCATGTACGAGATCGGCGAGGAGTCCGGCGAGCTGGAGTTCTGCCACAACCCCTTCTCCATGCCCTCCGGCGGGCTGGAGGTCCTGCTGAAGGCGGAGCGGGGCGAGATCGATCCCCTCAGCATCACCGCCGACCAGTATGACCTGGTGTGCAACGGCGTGGAGCTCAGCTCCGGCGCGGTCCGGAATCATGACCCGGAGATCATGATTAAGGCCTTTGAGATGGTCCGGCTGGGCGAGGAGGACGTAAAGGCCAAGTTCCCCGCCATGTACAACGCCTTCACCTACGG
>ERZ773237.3104-NODE-3104-length-10060-cov-62.018691_pt1 | contig 10060 bp, 10 predicted proteins | sample MGYA00580990_ERZ773237 | MGnify/ENA primary metagenome ERZ773237 (study PRJEB29015, sample SAMEA2737749) | human gut metagenome | biome: human gut; feature: human-associated habitat; material: faeces | place: China | collected 2012 ...
CACCTCTGCCTGAATCAAAGACTGATTCGGCAGAGGTGTTTTCTTCATATTCAAAGGGATTTGAAACAGATTCTTCGTCTGTGTTCTCGCTTTCTTCTGCTTCATCTTCGGTGACATTTAATTTCAACGCTTCCTTGATTATTGCATTCTTGATTGACTTAAATTCCTTGTTTTGGGCAAGAGGAATCCTGTCAGGCACTTCATCCGTGTAGGTACGGATTGTATTTTCCTTTTGCCCATACCAAAGGTCATACAGTTTTTTGATCCTGCCATCACTTGCAAGCTCCTCAACAATGGAATCAACGATTGCTTTTACATCAGGTTTCAGATAACCGTAAACCTTTTTACCACTCGTTTTTGAAAGCCTGTCGGCAAGCTCCAACAGCTTATGCTGAATTGATGCGCTGATATATATTTCAGAGTTGATTTTTGACACCAAATTCTCTACAATATCACGAGCCTCAGCACGAAGTTTATCCCTGTGTTCTGTCTGCTTCTGATAAATACTTATCAAGTCCTGACGGAAGATAACCTTTGCAAGATTTGACTTTATATTTTCAATGCCCTTTTCCGTTAGATACGCTTCGTTCGGTTTTGTAGAATAGGCAATCATATGAATGTGCGGATGGTGTCCTTCATTATGAAATGCGGCATACCATCTGAATTTTTCGGGAGTGATTTTCATATTCTCCGCTATCATATTTCGCTGTGAACGAATTAGATTCATCCAAGCTTTTGCATTGTTGTAGCCCAGCCGTTCTGCATCTTCTCGCTTGAGAGAAATAATATGCGTCCACACATTACTCTTGCTTTCTGCAACTTCTTTTTGCACATCAGATAAAACTATAGGCACACCGTCATCGGTAAATAAGCCGTGTGAAGATACTTTTTCTACTCTCGGTCGCTGTGCAATGTAACTTATATATTTTTCTCGGTCGCCGAATAGTTCAGCGTGAGCTTCGGCAATCCGCAAAATCAATTCATCTGCATTACCTCTGTTCGGCTTATCAAGATAATCCTGATACTCATACAAGTCCTTTGAGTCAGGATAATCAGAAAGCAATTTCTTAATAATCTGTTTTTGTCTTTCGGTTGTTTCCATAAACTTTTGTGTACTGTCAGCCTGTTCAACTCCGTCACGGGTGGCAATGTATGAAACATAATTTCCGATATGAGTTTTGGAATTCGGTTTGATGTACGGTGATTTCATAATAATTCTCGGCATAGCTTACCCTTTCTGGAATCTAACCGCATCATCAAACTTATATTTACCGCTGTTTCGTTTGACCTCATCAACACATATTTTTCTTAAATCCCTAAGCTGTCCTTCGGTAATATCATTGGTCGCCGCAATAACATGCATCAGCATTGCAAGCTCTACACCCTGTTTGAACAGAACTCTTGCAATCCTGTCCTCTGTATCAAGTATTTTTGAACTGATGACAGATTCAAGTGCAGGAGTAAGCACTTTACTAACACTCTTTGAGTTTAGCCAAGCAATGTAAAATTCAATAGCGTTTGAAATAAACTCACTTCGTGATGTTGCATTGGTTCTTGAGATTGCATTGTCGCAGGCTTTGAGTAAATCCTTACCTATATACAGTCCTATTCTCTTTGAGTCGTTGTCCATTTTTCACCTTTCCTTTCGGTAACACTTCGAGTATTATGAGAAAATCTCATCAAAACAGCAAAATCGGGCAGTTAGGAATACAAGCGGTAACACAATGCTAAAAAAGTAACACCTTTGAAAATCCCCGAACGGCGTTGCCGGTCGGTGTGTTTCGGCAACCGTTGCTCTGCAACGGAATACGCCTTTATCCTGCTTAAATACCTACCCTTGAAAAACTGCCCAAATTGCCGTAACTTCGATTTTTCACACCTTGCCACAAACCGCCCGATTTCGGCTTTTATTCGATTTCGGATACTTTTCCGACTTCTCCTTTAAAAGCCGACACGAGGCGAATGTGGCGAGAATACCGCCGTTATTCTGCTTTTATTGATTTGCCGTTTATTACTTCAAAATTACACTCTGTATATGACAGTCCGTACTCCTTAACCTCACGATTCAGAATATCGAACATTGATTGTTCAATACTTCGAGGGGATAACTTGATTTCATCACTTAATGTGTCATAGCAAATCCATTCTTCGCTCTCGGGTGTGTCCTTTACAAGAATATCAAATTCGAGGAGCATTTTATCGGGAGTAGGAAATACTACGGCGTTGATTTTTACACAGCCGACTGTGAGTGAAGCAAACAGAGTGTCGTGCTTGTCTTTTGAATTTTCGGAAAGTAATTTCTTAACCTCGTTCACAGACAAATACATTTTGAAAATATATTTATCGCCGAGATGCTTTTTCAATTTCTTTCTCTCGTTCATAAACTCATGCCACCTATTCCCATATCTTCATCTTCATCAGGTGAATCAAACAGATTGTTCTGTTCAAGGTTATCGTAGAATTTCTCTGCACTGTCATTTACGGCTTCGTTTAAAACATTCAAGTCAAAACCGCAGTCCTTGTACCCCTGCAATACAGTATCATAATAGCTTGCGCTGGGCAATCCGAAATTCTGCTTAAGATTCATAATGTAAACCATCGCTGTCGTTTCCGATCCATTACTCATCCGAACAGGCAAGTCCTGCTTGAAGTAGTGGGAGGGATAACCCTCGTAGCGGTCAAGCAGTTTTTCATCTCTCGGCTGAAGTTCCCACAGTGCAACGGCAACGGACTTACCGACGCAAGGTGCGATTGTTGCATAGGAGCAGTGAGGCATACCCTTGAATTGTAATTCGTAATTTTCGACTACACCCTTTCCGACAAGCTTTGCTGTCGGACAACGGTATTTCATCTGTTTAAGATTGAGATTACTGCCATAGGCAATGTATAATTTTTTACTCATAATAGATTTCTCTCCTTACATACTCATAACAAAACCCGAATCCTCATTCTGCTCAGTTGCAGTTTCAGATTTGGGTTCGTTGATATTTATATTTTCGTTTGTATTCTGAACTGTATCGTTCAACTGTGCGGCTCGTTTTTGAGCAAGTCTTTCCTTTTGCTTTTCAGCCTGTGCAGGATCCTTCCACGCAATGTTGCCCTCAAGATTTTTCAGCAGATGATGACGAGCTGTTTTGAATTCGTCACCTATCAAACCCAATCTTAAAAGCCAAGTTCTGAAAGTGTACTTTTCATTATCCGATACAGTTTTAGCGTGTCTTGCAGACTTCTGAATTAAAGCCTGATGACTGATTGCAAGGCATAGCTGAATTGCTGACTTTACTTCTCCTGCGTGTAAAGTGGAATTGAATAGACGAAATTCAATCGTACCCTTGTAGAACACGCTGTGAAGATTCAAAGCATGGTAGCGTGTGTCATCATAGTGTCGGTAGCTGTAATCCTCGCCGTCATGCCACATTGATTTTATCTGATTCATTGTCATAGGATGTCTGTGATTGATTTCATCAAGAAAACGAGTATCCATCTTCTGACAGTAATGTTCACGGGAAACATTTACTTTTAAAGCCTTGTAGAGCAAGTCCTCTTTCGCCGCCATAATGTTTACGATGTTGCGAAGTGTTTTCGGGGTATGCGGAGCCGCATTAATATGACAATGCAAACCGCAGCTTGAATTTACTCTTGCTCCTGCTCCTCTAAGCTTTCTAACTAACTCCTGAATAGTTTCTATATCGTCATAATTGCAAATAGGAGTGACAAATTCAACCGAGTACAGAGAGCTTGCATTCTGTCCCGAACGGTTTTCACAACTAACGCTTGCGTCACGCATAATCTTCCACATCCTGCCGTCATTATCACGAACAGAATATGCATCATAACAGCCGCCGACATGCGTTGCGTCCGTATGAAAATAACCGGCAATCACTTTCGCCGCAGTACTGCGAGTGATGCCGGTCATCTCAATTTCTATTCCAAAGTTCTGATTTTTCAAGTTACCACCTCGGTGTTTACTTCTTTTTGCTTTTTAGGCTTTGGCGGTTTTGTCAGAACAGTTTTCATATCAATAAATTCTCTGACATTTGCAGGAACATATTTTGTGTACAGAGCGTCCACAGATTTTTCAAGCTCTTCCTTGAAATCCAAATCACGCTGTGACATATACAGCCTGATTGCATTCAGTTTTTCGTCATCGTACATTATGCTTACGCTTGTTTTCTTCATTTTGATTTTACCTCCACATATTTTATATTGGGTATTTTCAGCCACTTTGTCCATCCTCGACCTGAGAGCTGAGTTTTGACAACTCCGTAGGCTGTGCCTTGTGCTTCGATAACTTCTCCATTGCCGATATACACTCCGATATGACCGTCCATCCAGACAGCAAGTCCGGGTGTGTCAGGCATATTAGAAATCGCTCCGCTTTCGGTGACATTGCTCCAAATGGAGTTTGCTCCGCAGTCTGTAAAACCGTTTGAGCCTGCGACAATCTCTCCGCTGTCAGCGTTGTACCAAGCATAGGATTTTATCAAGCCTATGCAGTCGCATACTCTCTTGCCGAGCCACTTCTCGCCGACCTGACGCATTTCACCGCCTGCCTCGTTGTTGCCGGGATACAGACTTGCCTGTTGGTCAAGATATTGCTTGGTGCAGACTTGACCGTAACCGCCGTAAACATAACCCCAACCGTTTTTGTATGCGTTCTCGCACCATTTGACAAGGTCGAGATTATTTTTTGTTGTCTTGTCGTTAAAGCCTACAGTGCTGATTTCCGCACCCTTGATTGACTGCATCATCTTCTGAAACTCGTCATACTTAATCTCCGTTCCGAATTTCTGATTGACGGATTTTATCAAATCCTCATCGGACTGATTCTTCTTGAAACAGGATACAAAGTTTTTTACAAAGTCCTTGTCATCTGATTTATCGGACAGGGAGAACAGATATATAACCTCTGCCTGCGTATTATAGTCGGACAATTTTTTGCTTTTGAGTTGATTTTCAACCTCAGTCATTGTGTCGTTGATAAGCTGTAGATTTTCCATCTGCTCAGCTGAGATGTTTTCTTGTATGGACTGATTGAGCTTGTCTGTGTCAATATCAATACTGCCGTTAAAAATTGACACAACAGCAACAATCGGCATAACCACAATTATGATTATGCCGATTATTATACCGCCTATTGTTTTTATTACCTTTTTATCCGTGAGCAGAGCAACTGCTATTTTCTTTAGTGCCGCACCTATGGTTGCACTCATTAATCATCACCTCCGCAAATAAAAATCCGATTGACTTTCATTTAAGAAAACCAATCGGATTTTATTCTTTGATTATGTGGCAAAACGGAAAGACAAACCGATTTTTAACATTCTCCATTCCATTCTGCCATAAATTCACTTAAATAAGATTTCATATAACGATCTCTATGTTCAGCGATTGTTTTTGCAGTTTGAGTGTTCATCATATCTTTCAATAAAAAAAGTTTTTCATAAAAATGGTTAACTGTTGTTGATATATGCTTAGAATACTCTTCTTTATTCATATCTTTTTTTGGTTCTATATCTGGAAGATAAATTTCTCTATTATGACTACCACCATAAGCAAATGCTCGTGCAATGCCGATTGCACCAATAGCATCTAATCGATCAGCATCCTGAACACATTTTCCTTCTATCGAAGAAGGAACAATTGTATCTTTACCTGCAAACGATACTTCATCAATAATTGTACAAATTCTATTTATTATAATCTCATCAACTTTATGGGATTCTAAAAATTTAATAGTTTTATCTTTATGTTCATAAGTTAAAGGAGATAGTTTTTTATCGTCAACATCATGTAGTAAAGAAGCTAATTGCACAATTAATATATCTGCCTTTTCTTTGCAGGCAATATTAGTTGCTGTTTTATAAACTCTCAAAGTATGAAAGACATCATGTCCGCTATAATCATTTTCAAATATCTTTTTAACATAATCAATAGCATCATCAATAATTGACATAATAATCACCGTTATTTTAAATTTATTAATATGTTGTTTTACAATTATCATATCACCATTAACGAGCTTTGTCTATAAACAATTTTATCTTCCGCCTGCACTGCCGAAAATTTCAGCTTTGTATTCGGGAGCCTGAACAAGAAGCAGATAACGCTCATTACCGCACCTATACAGGCAAGTGCCACGCTCACCGAATTTTATTAAATCATATTCGTTCGGTTCAACCATCAGTGCATCCTGAAAATCTTTAGGATTGATATTGCCGGGGAAGAACAGGAAGTGATGAGTCGGGATTGAGAACAAGGGTTTTGTGTATTCCTTAACGCTCGGAATCAAAAAATCGTCTATGTTCTGACTGGCTAAAACCACGGCTGAGTCCTTTTTGCGGACACGCTTCATTGCGTTGCGGATATACTCAATTGCAGTGAGATTGGATAAAAATAAATAGAGCTCGTCTATGGATGCAACGGTGTTTCCCTCGCCGAGAAGCTTATTTGACATATAGGAAAGGATATTAAATAACATTGCGTCTTTGAGCCTTTTGTTAGTATCAAGCAAACCCTTAACCCCGAAGCACAAGAATTTGTCATCAGTAATGTTTGTGTGACCGTTGAAGTATTTACTTTCAGAACCGACACACATACTGTGAATACCAAGACAAACCTCCTGCAAGATTTCTTCTGTATAAAGATACTTTCGCTTGTGGTCGTAGGTCATATATTCTTCCTCACACAAGTCGTAAAAATCACTCATCACAGGAAAGTCGGACGGTTTCTTTGTGCTGTAATCAGTTGTGTCGGTTATGCCGAATCGTGCGTACAGCTTCATAATCAGAATTTCTATTGTATCAAGCTGTGCATCCGTGAAATCCTTGTAGGTTCTGAAAAAGTCTTTCAAGAACGCAATGTGCTGTGATAATCGGGTAACACGCTTAAACGGTTCGGGTGTTTTGGAGTCAACTTCTTCATTTGCATCACCCCAGTCCTTTGGTTCTAACGGATTGATTTTGTATTTGCCCGACATAAAATCAATGTAACAACCGCCGAGGGCATTTGTCAAATCCTCATACTCCGCTTCGGGATCAAGGCATAAGATTTTCTTTCCGCTTTCACGAATATTTGTAAGGATAAGTTTCAATAAATACGATTTACCCTGACCTGAGTTGCCGAGAATAAGAATGTTACTCGTTGTCTTATCCTCTGTTCGTCTGTCGAAATCAACGAGAATATTAGTGCCGTACTTATCTCTGCCGATATACAAGCCGTTAGGGTCTGTCTTGCCAGAAAAGTTAAACGGAAACAGATTTGCAACAGATGAAGCAGGCAACACTCTTTCATACAAAAGTCCGAATTGATTTGAACCTATGGGGTTCACCGACAAGAAGCCTTCTTTCTGCCTTAGCGTTAATCTATCCACTTCAATCTTGGAGCGTGTAAGCTCCATTACAATATCGGTTTGCAACTCCTTCAATTTCTGCTTACTCTTGGCTTTAAGTTCGATTAACACGGAGCAATGCAATAACGGTTCTTTGTTTTTTCGTAAGTTCGCCATCAGCGTGACAACATCCTGCAAGTTGCCCTGTGCTTCAATGGTTTCGTTCACATCATTACCACTGGATTTGAGCTTGTTTTTGCGTGTTGCATTCTGTATAATTTTACGCTGTTCCATACTCTCAACAAGCCTGTGGTAAATGCGTAGCGTTACTCCGTTTCTGTCTGCAAGCTGTGATAATATTGCCTGTTCTTCCGTACTCGGCGGATATTCTCTGACTGCCCACACACTGCGGTATGAGTCACCGACAATGTAATAATCGGTGAAAAATTTTATTGTTGACGGCAGAATCATATCAAAGAAATCTTTGGTGTAGATTTCCTCTGCCTGTTCAGGTGTGAGCACCTTTGGTTTTCTTTTTAATAGTCCCATAATTTTTACCCCCTTTAATTTCGGACTGCCAACACAAGTATGCGGTTATCCTGATTGTATCCGTAACAGGTCGAAAGCGTTAAAATCTGCTGACCGTAAACAGGTGTGATTTCTGTGTCGTATATGGATTTCTCTTTTGCATACGATATTTTCTTTTCATATGATTTTTCTGTTCCTGCTGCTGTGAATCTGTACCAATCATCATCGGATTTTACTTTCATAACAGAAAAGACGGAATAAGCAAATGCCCCGTCTTTCGTTTCAAGTACAACTGTCGGATGTTCAGTAAAGTACGAATAATCGGTATAGTTGCATAGGTCTGCAAACATTGTGCCGTTGTTCATATGGTGTCCGTATATGATTAAATTTGTACTGTCAGCTGAACATCTGCTGTCCAGAAACGGTGTACCGCTGAAGCTATACTCGCCGTAAAAGTTTTTGTTCAGATACTTCTGCGGATTGCTTGGTGTGTGCATAACAGGATAATTGATATTTGTTCCTGATATGCTTATCCAGCCAAAGCATTCGGAATTCATTGAAATGAGTTCTGATATTGAATGAGGTTCGTAATAGGTTGTGCAATACACAGTTTGTTCAGCCTGAACTTCATTATCAAAATCGCTGACTTTTAATATATTTGGCTTTTTAATTCTTTCTGTTACAGTATCTGTATTCGTTGTTTCCTCAGTAACGATTTCTGCAAGCTGTCTGAATGCTTCCTTTTCCTTGTTTTCGGTGTACATCCGTGAAAATATTAAAATCAAACAGGCAATTATAATTACAGAAAATATGCCCATCACAATTCCTGTTTGGATTTTTCCTTTATGCTTCTTCATAGGTCTGCTCCTTTTCAAAATACTGTTCGCCGTCATAGTCAGGCATCAAATCACCGTTCATACTTGCTTCAAAGTAGATTGCAAGAAAACGCTTGATGTCTGCTTTCTTCATTCTTGTAACCTCAAAGCCCTGATCGGATATAATCTTCTCAACCCTGTTTGCTTTCTGCAAAACATTTTCGGATTTTGAAGATTTACACCTTGCTATGAACAGAAACTGCCTTGCGGTTGAGGTTTCGGTCTGAATACTGTCGAGAAAGTCAAGATCTTTAGCAAGAATTTTTCTGACCTTATCATTCTGTTCAGCTTCAATTCTGCCTTTGATATAACTTTTATTTGTATCGAAACACTCGCAGAAATCGGTACAGGTGATTTCAATATCCGGCACAGCAGAAAGCACCATCATCAGGTGGCGCACCTTGATTTCGATATTCGTGTGGGAAAGCACAGAAATATTTGTAGGCTGAACCATATAGAAAATAAATTCTTCCTTGCCGACCTTTAAACCGTTTTTCGTAAAGGTTTTTATGCCCATCAAATCCTGAACAGATTTACCTTTTTGTTTTTGCTTTTTCACTTTTTCTCCCTCCAGTAAAAGATTTGTTGTGTTGAAATAAAATACTTCACAGCATAGCGGATAAAATCAAGAATTGTTGTATCTTCAAGCCTTATTGACAAAAACCCGAAGCAAAGTGTCACTGCAAGCGGTACTATTATCCTCGTCTGTGCAAGTATCAGTATTGATAACAAAAGCGCTATGCTCATAATTGCAAAATCCCGTAAGCTCCACAGCCACAGATTGGCGGTAGATTTTAGATTTTGCGGATATAGGTAAGTTGTCATAATCTTTAATTTCCTTTCGTTTACTTTGCCGCTCTCGCTACACTTCTCGTCAGATTAACGGCTGTTGTAGTTGCATGAACAATGCTTGTCATATTCACCTTTACGCTTGAATCAAGACCGAACTGCTGTGCAATTCTCGGAACTTCGTTAGATGCAAGCATTATTCCAAGTCCCAAAAGCATATTGCCGGGGAATGTCAGCAAACCGAGGAACAGAAGAGTTGTCTGCATAAATGCCGTCAGACAAAGTGCCGCTATCTGTTTCATCCACTGATTGAAGCCGTCCTGATATCCTCTCGGAACGCTGAACATATACAGTGCACCTACTGCCATTTGTATGAGCAGAATTCCTCCACGCTTGATGTTCGCAAAAAAAATTTTTATTACGCAGTAGGCAAAGGCTATCATGCATAACAGATTCAGCAAGCCGAATGTTGTCTGTGTTGCTACTGCAAAACTGCCCTCTAAAACACTTGTGCTTTGTCCGGCTAAATCAATGCTTT
>ERZ773237.3106-NODE-3106-length-10057-cov-3.138572_pt1 | contig 10057 bp, 10 predicted proteins | sample MGYA00580990_ERZ773237 | MGnify/ENA primary metagenome ERZ773237 (study PRJEB29015, sample SAMEA2737749) | human gut metagenome | biome: human gut; feature: human-associated habitat; material: faeces | place: China | collected 2012 ...
TCACTGCTATCATGGGTGGTTCTAAAGTTTCTTCTAAAATTGAAATTATCGAAAATCTGCTGAGCAAGGTTGATAACCTGATCATTGCAGGTGGTATGACTTATACTTTCACCAAGGCTATGGGTGGTAAGATCGGTATCTCTATCTGCGAAGATGACAAACTGGATCTGGCCCTCGAACTGATAGAAAAGGCAAAAGCAAAAGGTGTAAACTTGGTATTGGCTGTTGATGCAAAAATTGCTGACGCTTTCTCTAACGATGCTAACACTAAGTTCTGTCCGGTTGACCAAATTCCTGATGGTTGGGAAGGTCTGGATATCGGTCCTGAAACTGAGAAAATCTTCACAGACGTTATCAAAAACTCCAAGACTATCTTGTGGAATGGCCCGACAGGTGTATTCGAATTCGAAAACTTCACTCATGGCTCACGTGCAGTAGGCGAGGCTATCGTAGAGGCTACTAAGAACGGTGCATTCTCACTTGTAGGTGGTGGTGACTCTGTAGCTTGCGTTAACAAGTTCGGCTTGGCAAGCGGTGTTTCTTACGTTTCAACAGGTGGTGGTGCATTGCTCGAAGCAATCGAAGGAAAAGTTCTTCCGGGTATCGCTGCTATCAACGAATAAGAATAAACATTATCATACCAAAAGGCAGCTCTTTGAAAAGAAGGGTTGCCTTTTTTAATCTTATATTTTTATAGTACACCATTAATTATCTTCCCTAACACATTTATCATAGAAATGAAACGAACTTTGTTATCCTTTGCTTTCCTACTTTCTGCACTGATAGCAACAGCACAAGATGCATGTTTGAATGACGTAGTAAATACGCTCAAAGATCGTATCAGCCTCTCCGGTTATGCACAGGTGGGTTATACTTACGATGATGCTGATGGCAGCAATAATACGTTCGACATCAAGCGGGTTATCTTCATGGCACAAGGTAAAATTACCGACCGTTGGTTGTGCTACTTCATGTACAGCTTTGCCAATACTGGAAAAATCCTTGAAGCATATACCGAATATAAATTCCTCCCGCAACTGACTGCCCGCATCGGACAATTCAAAACCATGTATACCATTGAAAACCCAATGTCTCCTTGCTATGTGGAACTGATTAATTGCTACTCGCAATCTGTCAATTATCTGGCTGGTATCAATGGCAGTGATCCTTTGTATGGTTCCAGTAGCGGACGTGATATGGGACTCCTGATCTATGGTGATCTGTTTGGAAAACTGGTGAACTATAATCTTGCGGTAATGAATGGGCAAGGTATCAACCTGAAAGATAAAAACAATCAGAAAGATATTGTAGGTAGCCTGATGGTCCATCCACTCGACTGGCTGTCTGTAGGCGGTTCTTTTGTAAAAGGGAAAGGATGTGCTGTGTCCGTTTCCAGCCTCAATCCCGATATACAGGTAGGCGAAAACTATACCCGTAACCGTTGGTCGGCAGGTGCAGTCATTAAAACTAAACCGGTGGATGTACGCACGGAATACTTGGCCGGAAAAGACGGACGTATCAAAAGTGACGGTTATTATGTAACAGCATCTGCACATGTATTCCCGAAAGTAGATGTAATAGCATCTTATGATTATCTTAATAAGAGCAAAGTACTCGATGATAAGCAAAGTAATTATGTAGTAGGTTTACAATATTGGTTCTATCCTAAATGCAGGATACAGGCACAGTATACATACTGCAACCGCCATATCGGAGATAACAGTAACCTGCTGCAAGCACAATTGCAGGTGCGCTTCTAAAGAAAAACCTTATATACCATGGACTACACCGAAATTCTGAAAGAAATATACGAGGAGATACAGCCATACGCCCAAATGGGTAAACCGGCAAGCTATATTCCTGAATTGCTGAAAGTCAACCCTGATCGCTATGGTATTTGCCTGCGTACTATTGAAGGAAAAGAATATGCCCAGGGAGATAGTGACGAGCGTTTCGCCGTACAAAGTATTTCGAAAGTATTCTCTCTTGCGATAAGTTTCAGCCGGATGGGCAATGAACTCTGGAAACGTATAGGTGTAGAACCATCCGGTAATGCATTTAACTCCATTTTCCAGTTAGAAATGGAGAAAGGGATTCCCCGCAATCCTCTCATCAATGCGGGAGCATTAGTAATGGCAGACATCCTGCTTTCAGTACTCGATGATCCGGAAAAGGATTATCTCGCTTTCGTACGAAAACTCTGCGGCAACAACCAGATTCAATATAATGAAGGTATGGCAACTTCCGAACGGAAACATGGCTATCTGAATGCCGCCATTGCCAATATGCTGAAATATCATGGAAATATAGGAAACGATATTGAGCGGGTACTTCACTTTTATTTCCTTCAATGTTCCATAGGTATGAGTTGCCGGGAACTGGCACGTTCTTTCCTTCCTTTCGCTGATCATACAAGACCGTTCAGTTTTGATGGAATCGAACTGACGACTTCACAAGTGAAACGTATCAATGCCATTATGCAGACTTGCGGTTTCTATGATGAAGCTGGGGAATTCTCTTATCTGGTGGGGTTACCCGGGAAAAGCGGTGTTGGTGGCGGTATTGCAGCTGTCTGCCCACGTAAGTATGCGGTAGCAGTATGGAGTCCGCGACTTAACCCTAAAGGCAACTCTGTAATGGGCATGAAAGCTCTTGAATTGCTGACAACCAAAACAGCTATCAGTATTTTCTAAGCCCCCGAACTTTTTGGCATCATTTTTGTACCTTATATTAATAAAGTATTAAAGAAAGGACTGAATATGAATGAACAATCCATCCAAAAACAATATAACCAAATAGTCAATTTATTGGAAGATAAACGGCTGAAAGAAGCTCTTGTTCAACTGGATGCTTTCTTATATAATGGTAACGACTGGAGTCTGCGTAACCGACTGGAACAAATCCAGACTTCCTATCAATATATGTTGCAATATATGAAACTGGGTATGAAAGACCCGGAACGACAGAAGCTGTATCGTCAACTATTGGCTGATACCTGGGAGATTGCTGATCAGACACGTATTGCATTATTAGATGAAATATCCACCCACTATTACCACTCCCTACGCAGGAATCCCAAGCAGCTTCCGAAAGCTTATGGCATTTCTACCCTGCAAAAGATACTGGAAGGCTTTGCAGATGAAATGGCTGTATCACAGTTAGCAAACTACCAGGGCTTGGACGCTATCCTGAGACGACATGAAGAGACACACCAGGTAATGTTTCTTACTACCTGGAGCAACAGCAGTTGGACTTTGGAAGAATTTGCCCAGGCAGAAGATATGCTTCGTTCGGAGACATTGCCAACCAATGACTTATGCCTGTTTGTCAGTGCTGTCACACTCAGTTTAATGGAGTGTTTCGATGAACGCAAAGTAAACTGGTTGCTCGACGGACTTCGCCATACCAATCCACAAATCAATCAAAGGGCATTGGTAGGACTTGTTATTACCTTGCATCTCTACTCTTCACGCATTGCACTTTATCCAGAATTGGAAGCACGTATTTCTCTTTTCAGGGAAGACCCGAACTTCAGCAAGCAGGTGAACCGTATTTATATCCAGCTACTTCGTAGCCAGGAAACGGAGAAGATCGACAGAAAGATGCGGGAAGAAATCATTCCCGAAATGATGAAGAACGTGAATATCATGCGCAACATGAAATTCGGTTTTGAAGAAACAGATGAAAACGACCGTAATCCCGACTGGGAACAAGCTTTCGAGCAATCGGGTTTGGGAGATAAAATACGCGAGATGAACGATCTGCAACTGGAAGGAGCAGATGTCTATATGAGCACATTCGCACAACTCAAAGGGTATCCTTTTTTCCGCGAACCACATAACTGGTTCTACCCTTTCGACCGGATGCATTCCAGCATTATCCATCAGGTGGGTTTGAACCAGAGTGGTGAGAGTTCTGTCCTCTCTATCATCCTACAATCAGGATTCTTCTGCAACAGTGATAAGTATTCATTTTGCTTCACTATTGCACAACTTCCGCAGGGACAACGTGACATGATGCTAAGTCAGATGACTCCTCAGGATCAAAGCGACTTTATGGAAGAAAAGAATAGTGCCAGTCTGAAACAATATGCTGAACGGCCTGATGTTATCAGTAACCAGTACATTCACGATTTATACCGTTTCTTCAAACTTAGCCAACGCAGATTCGAGTTTCATAATATCTTCCAGGAAGAGATTGCATTGCACCGCAATCCGGTACTGAAAGAACTGTTGAGTGCTCCCGAATTATTAGTAGCGGTTGCCGACTTCCACTTCAGCAAGGAACATCCTGCAGAAGCATTGGAACTCTACCGGATATTAATAGACCGGAAACAGGCCAATGCAGACATTTTCCAAAAGACAGGTTTCTGCCTGCAAAAGGAGAAACGCTATCAGGAAGCTGTGGACGCTTATCAGAAAGCTGATATGCTGAAGCCCGATCACCTGTGGACACTTCGCCACCTGGCTACTTGTTACCGCCAGATGAAGAATTTCGATGCAGCTTTGGAATACTATCACCGCGTAGAAGCTATCCAACCGGAAAATCGCAATGTATTGTTCTATACCGGTAGTTGCCTGGCAGAACAAAAAAGGTATGACGATGCCCTGCAATATTTCTTCAAGTTAGACTTCCTGGAAAACGACTGTATGAAGGCATGGCGCGGCATTGGCTGGTGTTCATTTGTCAGTGGTAAGCATGAACAGGCTATGAAGTATTATGATAAACTCCTTGCCGCCAAGCCACTTGCTACAGATTATCTCAATGCCGGACACGTGGCTTGGGTACTGGGAAACATAGAAAAAGCAGTCGGGCTATATGGCAAGGCCATGGCAGAAAGCGGAAGTAAAGATGCTTTCCTTGAAATATTCGACAGAGACCGGAGCAGTCTTCTCAAACAAGGTATTGCAGGAGAAGAAATTCCATTAATGCTGGATATGATTGAATAAAAACATAAATAAGTAGCTGATGAAGAAATACTGTATCCTGGCTCTATTCTGTTGCCTTAGCTATCTGGCAGCAGCACAAAGTCCTATAGAGAAAGGACTGGAAAGCATAAACCGGACATCTGCCGAAGCATATATCGGTTTTCTGGCTCACGATGAATTACAAGGGCGGGAAGCCGGATACCATGGTTCGAAGGTAGCTGCCCAATATATTGCTTCATTGCTTCAGGCAATGGGAATACAACCATTGGGAGACAGCTATTTTCAACCTTTTGAAGCATACAGAAGAGAACGCCAGAAAAGGGGAAGATTGGAAGTACACCCCGATTCAATAACCATATTCAAAAAGGAAGTGCATCAGAAACTCTCTATGACAAATGTACTGGGAATAATCCCCGGTAAAAACACCAGTGAGTACGCTATTGTCGGTGCGCACTTTGATCATTTGGGAATAGATCCTGCTCTTGAAGGCGATCAGATTTATAATGGTGCTGATGATAATGCTTCCGGCGTATCAGCCGTTCTGCAAATAGCCAGGGCATTCATTGTCAGCGGCAAGCAACCGGAACGGAATATTATTTTTGCCTTCTGGGACGGTGAGGAGAAAGGATTGCTGGGTTCCAGATACTTTGTACAAACCTGTCCGTTCATTTCGCAGATCAAAGGATATCTGAACTTCGACATGATAGGCCGTAATAATAAGCCACAACAACCCATGCATGTAGTTTATTTCTATACGGAGGCCAATCCGACTTTTGGAAAATGGCTAAAAGAAGATATAAAGAAATACAACCTCCGGCTGGAACCCGACTATCGTCCATGGGATAATCCCATAGGCGGTAGTGATAACGGTTCTTTTGCCAAAGCGGGAGTTCCTATTATCTGGTATCATACAGATGGGCACCCAGATTACCATCAGCCCTCCGATCATACAGACAAACTGAATTGGGAGAAGATAGTGGAGATAACCAAAGCATCCTTTCTGAATGCTTGGAATCTGGCGAACGAGAAAGAGTATTGAACTATACTTTCAGTAATTCCCTGTACAATTTCTGTACGGGAAGCCCCATGATATTATAGTAACTACCCGAGATATTTTCCACTCCGATAAAACCGATCCACTCCTGCACTCCATAGGCACCGGCTTTATCCATCGGTTGGAAATTATCCACATAGTAGGCTATTTCCTCTTCACTTAAAGTGGCAAAACGCACCTCAGTTTGTGCAGTAAAACTACGCTGCCAATCGGTAGTGGTTATGCATACGCCGGTGAAAACCTCATGGGTACGCCCGGACATAGTGCGCAACATCTGCAAAGCATCTTCCTTATCCTGGGGTTTACCCAGCACCTTGCCATCCAGCCATACAATTGTATCGGCAGTAATCATCAATTCACCGGGTTGCATCATGGCAACGTAAGCGTCCGCCTTTTCTTTAGCGATATACAAAGGTATATCCGCACCCTGCAAAGTCTCAGGATAAGATTCATCCACATCGGGCAAAGTCCGCACTTCATAGTCCACACCTAAACCTGCAAGCAATTCCTTCCTTCGCGGAGAATTACTAGCAAGTATCACCTTATACTTTTTCAAATTGTCCAACACCGCCTCTTTAATTTTTAATTACTAATTATTAATTTGCTCGTCATCCTACCATCCGAAGGCTTTATCATCCATCCAAAGTCCCTGAACTTTCAGGACTTGTTCCACGACATCCCGACCACAACCATAGCCACCATTAGCATAAGATATATAGCGGGAAACAGCCTTCACTTCTGCTGATGCATCTTTAGGGCAACATGGCAATCCACATTCACGCATCACCTCAATATCGGGAATATCATCTCCTACATAAAGAATCTCTTCATTTTTAAGACTATGACGATCACGGAAATCATGATAATCATGGATTTTTACGGAAGAAGACATATAAATATCCGCAGAAGGAATCCCCAAAGCCACGAAACGTTTGCGAACAGCCTCAGATCGTCCACCGGTTATGATGCCCAATAGCAGCCCCTGTTTACCGGCAAGGTGCAAGGCATATCCATCCTTAATGTTCACGGTACGCATCGGTTCGCCATCCGGACTCATCGGGATAACATTAGCACTTAAGACGCCATCGACATCAAAAACAAGGGCCTTTATCTTCTTTAAATCGTAATTGATAGTACTCACTATATTCGGTTTTTAGTTGGGTTATTTATCAGAAACAACAATGCTTGTCAGGTGGCAAAACAATATTTGTTATGCCTCAAAACATTGCTTGTTATACACCGGAACATTACTTGTTATGCAACCGATGTATGCTCTCGCTAACCAATCGATATAATTCCTGCATCTCCGGTTCACCCGCAAGCATCTCCAGATGTTTATTAATCACATTCTCATCATAACGTACAGCCGGCCCCGTCTGCGCTTGCTTCGGTTCCAATTCGTGCACTTTACGGGCTGTCTCATCAATCAAAGGCAACATGGCATTAAATGGAAGATCATACATCTTCAATAATTCAGCCGCCAGGGCATACATGTGATTCGTGAAATTACAAGTAAACACAGCCGCCAGATGCAGACTCCTCCGTTGCTCGGAAGTTGCTTCGTATACATTTTCCGAAAGAACAGAAGCAATTGCCTTTAGCAACTCTGTATCTTCAGACGAATTACTCTCTATAAAGAAAGGCACTACGCGAAAATCAACTTCACGCTGCTTGCTGAAAGTCTGCATAGGATAAAACACTCCATAACGTGATGCTTTACCTTCCCAGATATTCATAGGAATACTTCCGGCTGTATGTACCAGTAAAGCATCTTCCTTTCCGGCAACAATTTCAGGTAATAATGTCACGAAAGCATCATCCTTTAAAGAGACAATATATAATCGGGCATCCTTAGACACTTCAGAAAGTTCGGTTGTATATCCAGCCTCCACCGTCTGCGCCAATGCACATGCAGCTTCTTTTGTACGGCTATATACCTGTACTATACGAAAGCCATTCTGATATAAAGCCTTAGCCAGATTAGTCGCGAGGTTCCCGGCACCGATAAAGACTATCGGCGTATCTTGTACACTTCTTTTCATCTTGTAGCCAGCCAATATAAAATAATTCCGAGAACTAACAGCGCTACAGGTAACAGATAAGCAGACATCGTACCGAGTAGTGCTGTAATCAATCCGAAGTTCAGTATTAACCATAAACCGATCAACACCAGCCCTACAGACTTGTCACGCTTGAAAATGAGGAATATTACTGCTGTATAAAGCAAGAAGTTATCTTTATTCATCACCCACGGCAGGCCGATATTGGAGAAATGTATCAATTTATCCACCAGATAAAGTATGCCGAAAACAATCAGTGTAACAGCCGTAGCCCTGTAAGTATCGCGATTATTGTTTGCTTTTGCTGCGCTCACCGTTACTTTCCTCCAAATTTATTGATATGAACTTTTTCCCATTGCAAATGTTCTTCACTAAAGGGCTTGCGCTCCATTCCCTTGTGTCCGATAGCAATGACACTAAGGACTTGTAGCTGCAAAGGAATATCGAGTACCTCGCGCACATATTCATCGGAAGGCATACCAGTAGCCGTAGAACGTTCGCGCACCTGTACCCAACAACTGCCTAAGCCCATATCTTCTGCCTGTAACTGTATAATAATCGAAGCAATGGAAGCATCTTCAATCCACACATCACTAACCAACGGATCGGCCGTCACCACAATTGCCAGCGGGGCATCAGCAATAAACTGCGATGATTGTGCCTTACAATGCGATAGTTTTTCTAGTAATTCCTTATCGTCCACCATGATAAATTGCCATGCATTTGTACGCTTGGAAGTAGGCGACATCAGTGCAGCTTTCATCAAAGCAACCACCTGTTCCTGTGTCAACTCTTCATTTGTAAACTTCCGCATGCTGCGGCGAACCTTTAGTAATTCACTGAAATTTTCCATATATCGTAATATTATTTATTAAGTAACAAGCTACCGACTATGAACTACAAGTGGCTGCGCTAACATAGCCGAATGGCACTTGTAGCTCGTAGCCGGTAGCTTGTAGCTAATTTATCGTTTAAGAACGCAAAGATACGAGATTATTTTTTAAATTTGCAGTCAATGCCTTTGAAACTAACCACATATTACCACGGGAGTAACATCCCGGAACTACCGGGCAAAAATACGTTTCACTCCCTTGAGTTGTTTCATATCTATGAAGCAACCCCGGGTTATACACCCCTTCTCATTGTTGCATCAGAGGCAGGAAGGCCCGTTGCCAAGCTATTGGCGACAATACGAAAGAGTGTTCGTTTGTTTCCACCCTCTATCATCAAGAGATGTGAAATCTATGGCACAGGAGAATATTTCGATGAAACAGTCGATAAAGAATTTGTCTTTGGCGAAATCCTACAACGGTTAACTGCCGAGGCATTACGGGAAGCATTTCTTATTGAGTTTCGCAATCTGGAAAATTCGCTGTTCGGATATAAATCTTTCCGCAAGAATCGTTACTTTGCCATCAATTGGCTACGGGTACGCAACTCGCTGCATGGTATGAAAAATGTAGAAGACCGATTTAGTCCGTCACGTATTCGGCAAATAAAAAAAGGACTTAAGAACGGAGCAAAAGTAGAAGAGGCACATACAGTAGAAGAGATTCGCGATTTCTCACGAATGCTACATAAAGTCTATTCCTCCCGTATACGCAGATATTTCCCCGCCAACGATTTCTTCCGGCACATGAACAGTATGCTCATCAGAGGCAAACAGGCAAAAATATTCATCGTCAAATATAAGGAGAAAATTATCGGCGGAGCTGTCTGTATCTATTCCGAAGAAAGTGCCTTCCTTTGGTTTTCAGGAGGAATGCGAAAGACGTATGCACTGCAGTCACCCGGCATACTGGCAGTATGGAAAGCACTTGAAGATGCCCATGAACGGGGATTCCGTCACATGGAGTTCATGGATGTAGGACTTCCCTTCCGCAAACATGGTTATCGTGATTTCGTACTCCGTTTCGGAGGCAAACAAAGCAGTACCCGCCGTTGGTTCCGTATCAGCTGGCCATGGCTGAATAATCTTCTGGTCAAGTTTTATGTCTAAATGTAATCTCAAGATT
>ERZ773237.3112-NODE-3112-length-10019-cov-2.592132_pt1 | contig 10019 bp, 7 predicted proteins | sample MGYA00580990_ERZ773237 | MGnify/ENA primary metagenome ERZ773237 (study PRJEB29015, sample SAMEA2737749) | human gut metagenome | biome: human gut; feature: human-associated habitat; material: faeces | place: China | collected 2012 ...
GCTTCCGCAGTTTGATGCCGACAAGGAGGTTTCTCTCGTTCTTCAACAGATTAATCAACTTATCGGTCAGTACGGATTCGAGATGGTCGCAAAGCAGTTGTTCTATAAGGGTACCAGTTCCGGGACCTTCCCCGACCTTGATCCCGAAACCGAATACGTCCTTTTGACCTTCGGTATTGCTCAGGTGAGCGAAACGGAGGTGAAAGCATGTACGACCTTGGCTCAGAGCGAAGATACGATTACTACGCTGAAAGCCGAGGCCCCTGCAACGGATACGTGGGTAAATATGCGGCCGGTCAATGCCAGCGATACGCGAGGGATCATCATGGGTACGATCTTCTATCCTAATGCCGCGACATCGGAAATTATCGGATTTGCGTCGGCACTTACGGGAGATGCGACCTCTTTGGAACAAATAGGAATGACCGAAGCTACCATGCGGTCGAAGGTTCTCGCCGAGGGCGAAGTAATCCAGCAGGAAGAAGGAGGTTATTCACTCGGGTATTATGTGGATGCCAGCCAGCCTTGGATTTTTGCGACCGTGGGTAAGAATGCCGAAGGCAAGGCCGGAAACGTAAACTGGATAATTTGCAAGGCTCCTGCAACGGCCGACGGTCAGTTGTCTGTCCTGGGCCAGTCGATAAACAACGACCCGACGGGCGGAGGAGGAGATGCCACCGACGCTTACAAGAAATATTTGGGGACGTGGACGGTTACATCCACCTCCTCGGTTCTCACGAAGAAGCCGTTGACGTTCGACATCACGATCGAGCAGAACGTCGCTAACAAATCCTTCTACGTTTCGGGTTGGGCGATCTCGACGTTGCGTAACGAGTATAAATTACCGTGGTCGTACAACGCCGAGAACGATATAATTTCCTCTTTAACCGTAAGCGTAGGATCCTTCGAGGATGATACTTATGGCAACGTATCTGTTGAATACCAGCCTTATTGTTACTGGTATAGCGACCAAGACTACTTCCCTCTACGATTCGATGTCGGCAATGCTCTGATGGGCGGCCAAATTACCAACGACCAGTTCACGATCGTAGGTCTCACGGAACAGGAAGTTTCGTTGAGCGGCGGAAGCAAGGAGAAAATCGATGTCGTCTTCATGGATTACTATGGGTATTGCACCTATCAGGGACAACCAACGTTGTTGACCTATCGTGCTGCCGAAGGTTTCACGCAGGACGACTATCCGATAGGCCCCTTTAAGCTTACGAAGTCTGCGGCGAAGGGTGTAGGGAGTGCAGCAGTCAAGAATACGCGTATGACGTCGGATGCTGTTTCGGTATTCAACGGTAACTTCCGACAGGTCTCCTCGTCGATTCTGGGACGTATTGATTACATGCCGAAATCCGTCGTCAAAAAGTTGGCTCAGGAGGTAAACCGCACATGGCTTCCGACCGAGATTTCCCGATTCCAGGGTTTGCCGCTCGGTATCGAAACTGCCGCTACAAGCGTTCACCTAAACCTGCACAAAAAATAAGGGTTTTCGCTGTAACGAAAAAAGAATTGCTCCACAACGGAGCAATTCTTTTTTATGCAACGGCGGCAATCATTCCCTTCCCTTTCGGCGCAGGTTTTGCGCCGCATTGGCTTGGAGGCGCCGGAGGCCGCTGCGCATGAGCGGCGTGCGGCCGAACGACGTGCGGAATTCCGCCTCCTCCATCGCGAGCCACCGTTCGGGCGGGAACGACAAGGGATCGAACAGCGGATCGAACGCCGGATGAAGATGCAGCGGCGCACGGAGGTTGTAGGGGCAGCGGCTCTGGCAGGCGTCGCAGCCGAAAATCCACCCGTCGAGGGCAATTTCCGCAGCCGGCGTCCGTTCGATCGTATGACAGGAGATGCAGCGGCGCGCATCGATCGCGCGGTCGTTGCAAACGGCACCTGTCGGGCAGGCTTCGACGCAGCGGCGGCAGGAGCCGCACCCCACGCCGGCGAGCGGCTCGTCGTAACGATCGCAGGCCGCGTCGAGCACCAGTTCGCCCAGCAGGACGAACGATCCGAACCGGGGCGTGACGAGCAGCGGCCGATCCAGCCCAGCCCCGCTTCGACGGCCAGCTGCTTTTCCACGAGCGGAGCCGAATCGACGAACGCCCGGCCGGCGAGGGCAGGCTCCGCGGCACGAAGACGCCCGAAGAGGTCGCCCAGCATCCCCTTGATCGTGGCATGGTAGTCGGCGGTCAGGGCATACGAGGCGATCTTCGCGCGGAAGTCGTCGGGATAACCGTCGCTCAGGCCGTTCTTGTAACCGACGGCGCAGACGACTACCGTCTGCGCCCCTTCGACCAGCCGTCGCACGTCGAACCGCTTGTCGAGATTCCGTTCGAGGTAACCGAGCGAGGCGTGACGCCCGTCGCCGAGCCAGCGACGGAAAAACTGCTCGTTCCGCACCAGATGGCGGCACGGCGCTACACCGCACAGGTCGAAGCCTGCGGCAGCGGCGGATTGTCGGATGAAACTGCGGTCGAGCATGGTGATAATTTGGTTCAAATGTAGTATTTTTTAGGTAAAAATCCGTACATTTGCCTTGAATTTCGCAATTCGGATTTACAGAAGAAGAATCTGACTTTATGAAGATTAACACGCTTTACGAACTATTGCGGCATGGTGTGGAGAAGTTCGCTTCACGCACGGCCTTCGATATGTTCAACGGCGAAAGCGTCACCTACGCCGAAGTCGGCCGGCGAGCCGCCGCGGTGCAGGAGGCGCTCGTCGGAGCCGGCGTCAAGGCCGGCGACAAGGTGGCGCTGCTCAGCAGCAGTATGCCCAACTGGGGAATCTGCTACCTGGCCGTCACCTCGGCCGGCATGGTCGCGGTACCGATCCTTCCCGACTTCTCCGGCCCCGAACTGGATATGATCATCGCCCATTCCCAGGCAAAAGCCCTGCTGGTCTCGGACAAACTCTTTTCCAAACTTTCGAAGCAGACGATCGATTCGCTCAATATCGTCATCCGGACCAAGAATCTGGGGATCATCGCCCAGCATGTCACGGCAACGGGATCTACGGCGGTTCCTTCGCCCGACGACCTGGCGGCGATCATCTATACGTCGGGAACGACGTCGAGCCCCAAGGGCGTAATGCTCACCCACAAGGCGATCTGCGCGCAGATCGATATGGATTTCGGCATCTTCCCGATCGACGAGACCGACGTCTTTCTCTCGGTGCTGCCGCTGTCCCATACCTACGAATGTTCGATCGGACTGATCTACGCCTTCTCGAAGGGCGCGCGCGTGGTCTACCTCGATCGCCAGCCTACCGCGTCGGCGCTGATGCCGGCGTTGAAAGCCGTGCGGCCTACGGTCATGCTCATCGTGCCGCTCATCATCGAGAAGATCTACCGCCATCAGGTTCAGGCCAAATTCAACTCCAACGCCTTCTGGCGCACGCTCGTCGGCATCGGCTTCATGCGCCGCTACCTGCACCGGATCGCCGGCAAGAAGCTGATGAAGGTCTTCGGCGGGCGGTTGCGCTTCCTCGGCATCGGAGGCGCCAAACTCGACACGCAGGCCGAGCAGTTCATGCTCGAAGCCAAGATACCCTATGCGATCGGCTACGGCCTGACGGAAACCGCCCCGCTGCTGGCCGGCGCGGCTCCCTCGCAGGTGCGGCTCGGTTCGACGGGCCCTGCGGCGCCGGGCGTGCAGCTGCGGCTGGAAAACGTCAATCCCGATACGCAGCAGGGCGAGATCGTGGCGCTCACGCCGAGCGTCATGCTGGGCTACTACAAGAATCCCGAGGAGACGGCCAAAGTCTTCACACCCGACGGCTGGTTCCGCACCGGCGACCTGGGCTGGCTCTCGCCCGACGGTTGGCTTTACATCAAGGGGCGGCTCAAAAACATGATCGTGGGCCCCAGCGGCGAGAACATCTACCCCGAAGAGATCGAGAGCGTCCTCAACTCCCACGTTTTCGTGGCCGATTCGCTGGTCACCGAGAAGGAGGGGCGGCTCATCGCGCTCGTGCATTTCAACCGCGACGAGCTGGAAGCGCGCTACGAGGAGCTGAAATACGACTGGGAGATGAAGAAGGACGCATGGGAGAAACGCATCGATGAGCTCAAAAAAGAGGTGCTCGACTACGTGAACTCGCAGGTCAACCGCTTCTCGCGTCTCTCGGAGGTCGTCGAGGAGAAGGAGGAGTTCGAAATGACCCCTACCAAGAAGATCAAGCGTTTCCTCTACAACAAGCGGCACGGGAAGGATCCGGTGAAGGAGGAAGACTCCAAACCGCATAATACCGAGGCGAAATAGGCGAAGCCTCCGCACCTCGTTTAATCAAAAAGGGATCGCTTGCAGCGATCCCTTTTTGATGCCGATTCGCAAAATTCGGCCCTCCTTGATACGATTTTTTACAGTTGTTCGCCGACGGCGGAGGGACCGTGCAGGCGGGCGAGTAGCAGTCTGCTGCGTGAGCGAATAACTATATATGTCTTAAAGCGATGGCGAAATATCGACCCAAAACATGGTCGAAGTATTTGCGAAGAAACAAGTTGTTTTTTATAACCAATCTTTCCCGTTTGCAGCCCCTCCTCAGTCCCCGAAGATAAGGCGGTTGGGATAAAAATATGGACTATTCGTCCGTATAATAGGGCTAAATGCAAAGAACCGATTGAATTTTCAATCGGTTCTTTGCATTTATGGATTATTCATTACTCCATATATTTATAAAGGATTACCTCCTGTTGTTTCGATGTATATCCTGCAAATCGATTTGCAGAAGCATTCGCCCAAATAATGCGTTTTGTATTATAAACATTCTGAATCTCAACACATTTAGAATATGAAATCGTCCATTCATACTGTTTTTCAACAATGTTTGGGCTAAACCACAGATTGTTATTTTTTGAAGTTGCAGTAGATGTATATCCAATATATCCATCTGCACAATGAATTGAATAACCGTTTACGGTTTTCTCAAACGTACAAGCATATATATCCGTATCGACATTAGAAACAATATTATCTCCATCCATATACTGGTCAAAATCACCTGCATCTGACATGTTTGCATAATTTCCGGAATTAGCTCCCGTGAGTATGCGAACACCGCTTGAAGCTTTGTAACCGATAATATACTTTCCACTCCAATCTTCCTGATTCGCTTCAACAGGTACATATTTCCCTGTTCCGACGACAATCTTTTTATTTTGTGAGACAATAACTTTCAATGAAATCGATTCTGGGTCGTTCAACGTAATGGTAATCCATCCGCTTCGATCGTTTGCCGTATCGGTGTTCTCGCTTACGGAATAAGTTATCGTTTTCGTCGCATTTTCCACCGAAGCTGCCGTCACGACCGTTCCGTCGCATTCGACAGATGCCGTATAATTATTGTCGTTGCGTACTTCATATGTGAAGGTGGCATCCGTGACGCCCGCAGCCGCCACACCCGTTATGTCGTCTGCAAGAATTACCGGAGTCAGCGCGATCGGTCCGTCATGCACGTCGACAGTCAGATCGTCGAGAATAAAACGCTCGTCGACTGTCGTAGATGCCAAAGCGAACGTAAGCGCAGTCGTGGCATCCGCATTTTCGACGTAGACCGTAAAGAGAGCCGCCTCGCTCTTGTCCATTACTCCGCTGCCGGTCGCAGTCGCCGCTGGCATAACGAGATCGCTTCCGCCTACGACCGTGCCTGTCGAAGCCGTTACATTCAATGCCTGATCCGCCTTCCAACCGTTGGCATAGAAAGTCACTTTCAGATTTTTGGTTCCTTCGATCAATTTCAACGCGGGAGTCGTAATCGTGGCAGAGGCGCCGCCCTTTCCCATACGAATCGCCTCGTTGAATCCGTAGAGATTCCCCGTATTCGTATAAGGATCGGTATAGTAATATGCGTAATTAGTAGGTGAAGCATACAGTTTTTCAATACCGCTGCCTGTTCCCGTCGCTTTGCTGAAATCATCGTAGAAGACGTGGGTGACCGTCGGTGCCGGCTGCCGAACTTTCGCAAGGTTCATCGGAATGGTAATCGGAGCATAGACGTTCGAAGCATCGATCGCCGACGCTGTCACAAAGTCGTAACTGCCTTTGTCGGTCTTTACGGTAAACGTACCTCCGGCGTAGCTCTTCGGCGTGACGGCCAGATAGATGTAACCGGCCTTGCCGGCGGGTTTGGCTGCGGGAACGGCATAAGGCGTCGTCAATGTTACGGTGGCAGACTCCTTGTAGCCTGTATCTGTTGTCTCGCCCGTTTCCAGATTATAGATGTGCTGGCCGTTGAGCTTTTCGCCGCCGGCCGGCGTAAAGGTGATACTCTTCACCGCGTCGCCGTTATTCTCGGCATCGTAGATATTGAACGCGATCAGCGATGCGATCGGCGTGAAGGTCAGCACCGTATTCTGTCCCTCGGCGAGCGTCGCGCTGGCGTACATACCGACCATATTGCCGTTCAGCACGCCGGCTTCGGTCTGTGTCTGCGCATCCTCGATATAGAGCGAAACATTCTCGTACGTGCGATCTTTCTGCGACGAGAAATAGGGATAGTACGCATACACCTTCGTCGCCTTGGTGTCGATCTCGGCGGTGAAGTTGGTCGCGCCTTCGGCGTAGGTGCTCGACGCCACGTTCAGATCGGTCTCGACGTCGGTATAGAAGCCCAACTGGTCGCCCGCCGTCCATTTCATGCGTGTCGCGGCGTCGTTGAGCGTCGTACGTGACGAAGCGATCTCGGCCGTGAAACCGCGTGTGGCCTTGGTTCCCGATCCGGGCAGTGCGTTATCGGATACGTCCTCCTTCGAACATCCGGCCAATGCCATTGCAGCTGCTGCAACGAGCATCAGAGTTTTTTGCATCTTTCTCATGATCTCCCGTTGTTTGGCCGTTATTCGAACTCTCCGTCGAGCGTTCCGCCCCACACGTAGTCTTCCTTCGTGACTCCGTCCTGACTGTCGTAGAAAGCCTCGTTCGTCGTCGAACCGGCGAACCCCGATTCAACCGCGATGACGGTCTGTTCGAGATCGGGCGCGGCGTATGCGCGAACGCCCCCCCCCTTCAAATTAGTAGAATTTTCCATGATGCTATGTGTTTATAGGAAACATTTTACGAATCTGTTACAAAATTAACGTTTTTTCATTAACATGCAAGGGATAGCCGATATTTTTCTTTCATTCTTTTATTTTCCGGGACCTGCTTATCCGCAATATCTCCTCCGGCCTTTTTGTCGCCCGCCGACGGCGAGCCGCAGAGCTGCCGTGCCGATTGCCGACGAAAAACCGTCGTTGCACGCAGCGCTCGGCGGTTTTCCGTTGTCGCACCGGATGCGGAAACGGATCGGAGGTGTCCGGCGGACGCTTTCGGCACGACTTTTCCCGAAAAAATATGACAGACAATGTTTTGCAGGAAAATTGCCCCCCCCCTCTCCGGACGCTGCAAGACAAAAAGAAAGCCGGAAACCCGCGAAGGTTTCCGGCTTCCCGTATCGTATTCGGCGATTATTTGCTCAACTCGGCAACCGATTTCTGTGCGGCGGCCACGTTGTCGCCGGCGGTCACCTTTTTGAGGGCTTCGATCGCCTGCGGCTTCATCTCCTTGGCGTTGTATGCCGCGCCGAGGATGAAATAGACGTCGCTCTTCTCGGTCTCGTCGGGCTGCGCAGCGGCGGCGGCCTCGCCCAGCTCGATTACCTTGGCGTAATCCTTCTTCGTGAGGTAAGCCTGCAAACGTATCTTCTGCGCCAATGCGTTGGCAGGGTTCTGTTCCAGCATCTTGTCGGCCATGGCGATGATGCCGTCCTGATCGTTGGCGGTCTGTAATTCGGCCACACGGTTGTTGGTATAGAGCGTCAGCAAGCGGTTCGCCTCGGCGGCATCGGCCTCGAACTTCGGGCCCTGCATCCCGGCGACCTTCTCCAGGATCTCCATTCCCTTGTCGTAATCCTTCAACTCGCAGTAGCAGGTTCCCAGCCACAAGGCCATCTGCGTATTCTTCGGATCGGCGGCATAGCCCTTGGCGAAAATCTCGGCAGCAGCGGCGTAATCCTTGTTGTTGAACGCCGTACCTCCCTGAGCCTGATAAACTTTCGCCAGAATCGTATTGGCTTTTTTCAGCGCAGCCACATTGCCGTAGAGTTCGGCGACCTCGGCCGCTTTCGACAGATTGGCGATCGCCTCGTCGTAATTGCCCTGCGCGGCCGCACGGGTTCCCATCCCCTGATAGCAGGTCGGCAGATACTTCTTCGCCGTCTCGACGCAGTTCAGTTCGGTGGCATCTTCCGAAGCCATGCCTTCGTCGATCACCTTCTGGAACAGCTTGGCAGCTTCGGGATAGTTTTTCGACTGCAACATCTCGGCACCTTTGTTATACGATGCGACGACACCTTCCTGCGCCGATACGATGCACACCGCGAAGAGAGCGGCGACGGATAAAAACAGCTTTTTCATCTTCTTTTGCAATTCTAATTTTATAAAGTTTTAAGTAATTCGCAACGAATCCGGTCCCTGTCGCAACGGCCCGAAACTCACCGTGTGCAGAGGGATGGGGCCGAATCGGAACGGTACACGGAAGACAAAATTATAATTTTTTTTCGTTCTCCGCAACCCCTCAGCGCAACTCTTTGAAAAATTCCTTCATCAGCGCTTCGCATTCGGCAGCCAATACGCCGCGCACGACGACCGTCCGCGGATGCAGCCGCAACCCCTCGACGGTCGTGTAGCCCCGCTTGGGATCGTCGGCACCCCACACCACGCGCGCCGCCTGGCTCCATGCGATCGCGCCGGCGCACATCACGCACGGCTCGACGGTGACGTAGAGCGTGCAGTCGCGCAGGTACTTGCCGCCGAGCGTCGACGAGGCCGCCGTCAGCGCCTGCATCTCGGCATGGGCCGTGGCGTCCTGCAACGTCTCGACCAGATTGTGCCCCCGTCCCACGACGCGGTCGCCCGCCACGACGACGGCGCCGATCGGCACCTCCTCTCTTTTCAACGCCTGTCGTGCCTCGTTTATTGCCATGCGCATGAATTTTTCATCGCGCTGCTGCTGTGCTGCGCTGTCGTTGATCGATCCGTTCATAGTTCTTCGTTTGCGGCAGGGCCGTGCGGCTGCGGCCCGATGCTGTAAAATGGTAGCTATATACGACTTTACACCCTGCCGGATTCCGGGCCGCTGCACCCGGCCGACTGTCGGAGCGTTCGTGGCAGAGCCGCGTTTGCAGATCCCCCTCCCGCCTTGGCGGGGACTTCGGACGAGGTCCGCTTCGGTAGTCGGGCTTTGGAGGAGCGGCGGTGTAAAATGGGATATGGTTACCTATAAAATTTTGCCGGCACTGCCGTTTTTCGTATAAATTTCGTACTTTTGTGTCTTGCAACTGCAAGTACAAAGATAGCCAAACCGAGCAATAAATACAAATTATTATGTACAGAACCCATACATGCGGTGCGCTGCGTGCCGCGAACGTCGGCCAGACGGTGACGCTCGCCGGCTGGGTGCAGAAGGTGCGCAACCTGGGCGCCATGACCTTCATCGACCTGCGCGACCGCTACGGCATCACTCAGGTCGTCATCGAGGAGCACTCGCCCGCCGAAGCCCGCCAAACGGCATGCTGCGTAGGCCGCGAATGGGTCATCCAGGTGATCGGTAAAGTCATCGAACGGCAATCGAAAAATCCCAGGATGGCGACGGGCGACATCGAGGTCGCCGCCCAGAAGGTGACCATACTCCACGAAGCCGAAGTTCCCCCGTTCACGATCGAAGAGGTTTCGGACGGCGGCGACGACCTGCGCATGAAATACCGCTACCTCGACCTGCGCCGCCCGCCGTTGCAGCGCAACATGATCCTGCGGCACAAGATGGCGCAGGAAATCCGCCGCTTCCTCGACGCGGAAGGCTTCCTCGAGATCGAAACCCCCTATCTGGTCAACTCGACGCCCGAAGGCGCCCGCGACTTCGTCGTCCCCAGCCGCATGAACCCCAACCAGTTCTACGCCCTGCCCCAGTCGCCGCAGACCCTCAAACAGCTGCTGATGGTCGCCGGCTACGACAAGTATTTCCAGATCGTGCGCTGCTTCC
>ERZ773237.3114-NODE-3114-length-10016-cov-3.956731_pt1 | contig 10016 bp, 9 predicted proteins | sample MGYA00580990_ERZ773237 | MGnify/ENA primary metagenome ERZ773237 (study PRJEB29015, sample SAMEA2737749) | human gut metagenome | biome: human gut; feature: human-associated habitat; material: faeces | place: China | collected 2012 ...
ACGACGGCGTGATCGAGGTCCTGGCCACCGCCGGCAACAACCGCCTGGGCGGCGATGACTTCGACGAGTGCATCATGAAGTGGCTGGTCAGCGAGTTCAAGCGCACCGACGGCGTGGACCTGTCCACCGACCGAGTGGCTATGCAGCGGCTGAAGGAGGCCGCCGAGAAGGCCAAGATCGAGCTCTCCGGCGTCACCACCAGCAACATCAACCTGCCCTATATCACCGCCGACGCCAACGGCCCCAAGCACCTGGACGTGACCCTGTCCCGGGCCAAGTTCAACGAGCTGACCGCCCATCTGGTGGACGCCACCATGGGCCCCGTGCGCCAGGCCATGTCCGACGCGGGCCTGAAGCCCAGTGACCTGAGCAAGGTCCTGCTGGTGGGCGGCTCCAGCCGGATCCCCGCCGTGCAGGAGGCCGTGAAGAACTTCACCGGCAACGAGCCCTTCAAGGGCATCAACCCCGACGAGTGCGTGGCCATGGGCGCCGCCCTGCAGGCGGGCGTCCTCACCGGCGACGTGAAGGGGCTGCTGCTGCTGGATGTCACCCCCCTGTCCCTGGGCATTGAGACCATGGGCGGCGTGTTCACCAAGCTGATCGACCGCAACACCACCATCCCCGTGAAGAAGAGCCAGATCTTCTCCACTGCCGCCGATAACCAGACCAGCGTGGAGGTCAACGTCCTCCAGGGTGAGCGGGAGATGGCCGCGGCCAACAAGTCCCTGGGTCGCTTCCACCTGGACGGCATTGCCCCGGCCCGCCGCGGCGTGCCCCAGATCGAGGTGACCTTCGACATCGACGCCAACGGCATCGTCAACGTGTCCGCCAAGGACCTGGGCACCGGCACCGAGCAGCACATCACCATCACCTCATCCTCCAACATGAGCAAGGACGACATCGAGAAGGCCGTGAAGGAGGCCGAGCAGTATGCCGCCGAGGACGCCAAGATCAAGGAGAAGGTGGAGGTCCGCAACCAGGCCGACCAGATGGTCTATCAGTCCGAAAAGACCCTCAGCGAGGTGGGCGACAAGCTGCCCGAAAGCGAGAAGGCCCCCATCCAGGCCGGTATCGACAAGCTGAAGGAGACCCTGAAGGGCGAGGACACCGACGCCATCAAGGCCGCCACCGAGGAGCTGACCCAGCTGTTCTACAAGATGAGCGAGAAGCTGTATCAGCAGCAGGCGCCCCAGGGCGACCCCACCCAGGCCGGCCAGCAGGGCGGCGCCCAGGGTGACCAGGGCGGCCAGTACTACGACGCCGACTACAAGGTCGTGGATGACGACGACAAGAATAAGTAAGTGAAAATATACCACCGGAAAGGGGCAGGGCTTCCTGTCCCTTCCTGTGGTGTTCAGGGATAGAAGACCCAGAGAAGGGAGCGGGCCGTTATGGCAGAGAAACGCGATTATTACGAGGTCCTGGGCGTGGAAAAGGGCGCCAGCGAGGACGAGATCAAAAGAGCATACAAAAAGCTGGCCCGGAAGTATCACCCGGACATGAACCCCGGCGACAAGGAGGCCGAGGAGAAGTTCAAGGAGATCAACGAGGCCAACGAGGTGCTGTCCAATCCCGATAAGCGCCAGAAATATGACCAGTTCGGCTTCGCCGGGGTGGACCCCAACTATGGCGCGGGCCAGGGCGGCGGATATGGGGCAGGCGGCTTCGACTTCGGCGACCTGGGCGACATTTTCGGCAGCTTCTTCGGCGGCGGCTTCGGCGGCGGCCAGCAGCGGCGCAACGGACCCCGCCGGGGCGAGAGCATCCGGGCCAGCGTGTCCGTGGACTTCACGGAGGCGGCCTTCGGCTGCGAGAAATCCGTGACGGTGGACCGCAGCGAGTCCTGCCCCACCTGCAAAGGCAACGGCTGCGCCCATGGCACCACGCCGGAGGTGTGCCCCGACTGCCGCGGCACCGGCACCGTGACCCAGGCCCAGCGGACGCCCTTTGGCGTCATGCAGAGCCAGGGCCCCTGCCAGAAGTGCCGGGGCACCGGCAAGATCATCCACCAGCCCTGCCCCGACTGTCACGGCAGCGGCCGCATCCGCAAGCGCCGGACCATTCAGGTGAACATCCCCGCCGGTATCGACAACGGGCAGACCATCTCCCTGCGGGGCCAGGGCCACGCAGGCTCCAACGGCGGCCCCAGCGGCGACCTGCTGATCACCGTGATGGTGCGGCCCCACGAGATCTTCCGCCGGGAGGGCACCTCCGTGTTCTGCGAGGCCCCCATCACCTTCACCCAGGCGGTGCTGGGCGCGGAGCTGGAGATCCCCACCATCGACGGCCGGGTGAAATACACCATCCCCGAGGGCACCCAGACCGGCACCGTGTTCCGGCTGCGGGGCAAGGGCATTCCCGTTCTCAACGGCCGGGGACGGGGCGACCAGTACGTCACCGTTACCATCGAGACGCCCCGGGACCTGAACCGGGAGCAGAAGGAGGCCCTGAAGAAATTCAGCGAGACCCTGGGCGAGAACAACTACGAAAAGCGCCGCAGCTTTTTCGGAAAGAAGAAGTAAGCCATGTATCTTGCAGACTATCACGTCCATTCCACCTGCTCCCCGGACGGGCACCAGACCATGGCCCAGGCAGCGGAGGCTGCCGTCCGGCAGGGCCTGCGGGAGCTGTGCATCACCGACCATGTGGACACCATCCACTGGGGCACCATGGCCCCCCGGGACGACTTCGACTGGGCGGAGTCCTGGCGGCAGTTCCATGAGGCCCAGGCGCTGTGGGGGGACCGGATCACCCTGCGGTGGGGGGCGGAGCTGGGGGAGGCCCAGCTGAGCTTCGACCGGGCGGACCGGCTTCTGGCCGGGGAGGAGCTGGACTTTGTCATCGGCTCCGTGCACCTAAGCGGAAAAAAGTTTGCCAACATGGACCTGTACTATATTGAAAAAGGCAGCGAAGCGTATTATGATAGTGTCATCGACAGCTATCTGGACGATGTGCTGGCCCTGGCCCGGTGGGGCCGGTTCCAGGTGCTGGGCCACCTGACCCTGCCCCTGCGGTATATCAACGAGCACCACGGGGAGCACATGACCTTCCGCCGCCACATGGACCGGGTGGAGGAGATCTTCCGCGCCATCATTCCCCAGGGGGTGGGCATCGAGTGCAACACCAACCGGGGAAACGAGCCCCTGCCGGGGGAGGATATTCTGCGGCTGTACCGCAGTCTGGGCGGCGAGATCATCACCCTGGGCAGCGACGCCCACCGGCCGGAGGACGTGGGCTGCTTCATCCGGCAGCGCCAGGAGCTTCTGCGGACCTGCGGCTTCCGCTATTTCACCACATTTGAACGGGGCCGGCCGCTGTTTCAGGCCCTGTGATACCCGAGAGGAGAACGAATCATGAAAATTGCCATCGGCTGCGATCACGGCGGCTATCTGCTGAAGCAGGACATTCTCATCTGGCTGGAGGAGCACGACATCGACTTTGAGGACGTGGGCTGCTTCTCCACCGAAAGCGTGGACTATCCCATTTATGGCGAGAAGGTGGCCCGGCTGGTGGCCTCCGGCGAATGCGAAAAGGGCATTGTCATCTGCACCACCGGCATCGGCATTTCCATCGCCGCCAACAAGGTCAAGGGCATCCGCTGCGCCCACTGCACGGACTCCCTGTCCGCCGAAATGACCCGCCGCCACAACGACGCCAACGTGCTGGCCCTGGGCGCGGGCATCACCGGCCCCAACCTGGCCAAGCGCATTGTGGAGGTGTTCCTGAACACCGAATTTGAGGGCGGACGCCATGCCCGCCGGGTGGGCCAGCTGGACAGCATCCAGCCCTGAATTTTCCGTGAACGGAGGTGCGCTCCATGACCACAAAGGGATATCATCGCTACCGGGGAAGAAACACCCGGGGCAAGGTAGCGCTGGTCATCGTGCTGGTGCTGGTGCTGATCGCGGCGGTGGCCTATCTGCTGACCCAGGAGTATGTGGTGTATGACGATGAGGGCAAGGCCCATCTGGAGCTGCCCTGGTCCCGAAAGGAGACGGAAACGCCCCAGCCGGACCCCACCCCTGCGCCGGATGATGTGGACATCACCCGGGAGGAGCCGCAGCGGCAGAAGGTGGACGCCATCCACGCCTGGGAGCTGCCCTACGGCTGTCTGGGCGGCGACCCCGGCTATCTGCTGACGGGCCGGGAGGCCGTGGCCGTCAACGTGAAGATGTACGACGGCTCCGTGGCCTATCACACGGCGGTGTCCCTGCCGGAGGGCATCCTCACCGGCGGCAATGCCACCAGCCGGAACCTCCAGACCATTCTGGACAGCGACTGCTACACCGTGGCAAGGCTTGCCTGCTTCTGCGACAACGCCTATGCCGACGCCATGGGGGACCGGGCGGCCCTGTGCACCGCCGAGGGCGTCCTGTACCGGGACGGCTCCGGCCGCCGCTGGCTGGACCCCACCAAGCCGGAGACCCTGCGGTATATCACGGACCTGGCCGAGGAGTGCGCCCGGCTGGGCTTTGACGAGATCCTGCTGGATTGGTTCCTGTATCCCACCAGCGGCGACCAGACGGCCCTGGACCTGCCTGCCGACAAGACGGCGGTGCTGAAGGACTTTGCCCAGGCTCTGGAAAAACAGCTGCCGGAGGGCACGGTGCTGTCCGTGGTGCTGCGGGAGACGCCCACGGCGGACAGCGGCCTGACGCCGGAGCTGCTGACGGCCTGCTTTGACCGGGTGTATGTCATGCCGGAGGCGGACGCCTCGGCCCTGCCCACAAGCTATGACGCCGCCACCCGGGTGGTGGCCATGACCGCCTACGCCCCCGACAGCGGCAGCTATCTGGTGACACAGTGAGAAATTGTTTCGACGGGCGAAATAAGTTTCCAAAATGAATAAAAAATCCCCTGAAATGCCGACGAAAATGTGGCTTTCAGGGGGTTTTCATTTGTCCAAGGCTATGGTACAATATCCTTTTGTGAATCGAAATCAAGGAGGGGATAGTCCCATGGAAAAGGAAAACAAGCTGGGCACCATGCCCATTTCCAAGCTGATTATCAACATGTCCCTGCCCATTATCATCTCCATGCTGGTGCAGGCCCTGTACAACATCGTGGACAGCGTGTTCGTGTCCCGGGTGTGTGAGCAGGCGCTGACCGCCGTGTCCCTGGCGTTTCCGGCCCAGAACCTGATGATCGGTCTGGCCACCGGCACCGCCGTGGGCGTCAACGCCCTGATGGGCCGGGCCCTGGGAGCCAAGGACCAGGAGCGGGCCAACGCTGTGGCCATCAACGGCGTGTTCCTGGCGGTGGTGGGCTTTGCCATCTGCGCCGTGCTGGCGCTGCTGTTTGCCGGGCCCTTCTTCCGGTCCCAGACCCAGATCGACTACATTGTGGAAAACGGCACGGACTATCTGCTGGTCTGCTGCTGCGGCTCCCTGGGCCTGTTCTGCGAGATCATGTTCGAGCGGCTGCTGCAGGGCACCGGCCGATCCATCCTGTCCATGTATACCCAGGGTCTGGGCGCCATTGTGAACATCGTGCTGGACCCCATCTTTATCTTCGTGCTGGACATGGGCGTTACCGGCGCGGCGGTGGCCACGGTCATCGGCCAGTTCTGCGGCTGTATCCTGGCCCTGATCTTCAACCTGAAGAAGAACGAGGAAATTCACCTGCAATTCCGGGGCTTCCGGCCCAATTGGCGGCTGGTGGGCAACATCTACGCCATCGGCCTGCCCAGCGTCATCATGGTGGCCATCGGCTCGGTGATGACCTTCTGCATGAACAAGATCCTCATCGCGTACCACTCCGCCAAGGAGACGGCGGCCACGGCCTTCGGCATTTACTTCAAGCTCAACAGCTTCATCTTCATGCCGGTGTTCGGCCTGAACAACGGCGTGGTGCCCATCGTGGCCTATAACTACGGGGCCCAGAACCGGCTGCGGATGGTGGAGACCATCAAGCGCAGCACCATCTACGCCTCCTGCATCATGGTGCTGGGCGTGATCATCTTCTGGGCCATTCCCGGGCCTCTGCTGAAGATCTTCGACGCCACGGACACCATGCTCCAGGTGGGCGTCCCTGCCCTGCGGATCATCTCCCTGAGCTTCTGCATGGCCGGAGCCTGCATCGCCCTGGGCAGCTCCTTCCAGGCCCTGGGCAAAGCGGTGTACTCCATGACCACCTCCATCATCCGGCAGCTGGTGTTTCTGGTGCCCATCGCCTATGTCCTGGCCCGGTACGGCTATTCCATCGGCAACGATGATCTGGTCTGGTGGAGCTATCCCCTGGCGGAGATCGCCTCCCTGCTGGTGACCCTGGTGTTCTTCCGGCGGCTGTACCGCACCCTCATCGCCCCGCTGCCTGCCAACGGCGGCGCGCCGGTCCACGACGACTCCGACGACGATCCCATCGGCGAATAACCCGAACAGTGCATCCCCCGCCTTGCCGATTGGCAGGGCGGGGGATGGCTTATTTGCCGGGCCGGGCAAAATCAAACCCCCGGAAAGCATCCGCTTTCCGGGGGTTTCTCTGTAATAGCGAAACACTATAGATATCGGTCCAAACCTCAATTTGCAGAGAAAATCATTGGTCGCATCTATCTGCCCACCAGCAATTTATAGTTTCAATACGATTAGACAATCTCTCCTTGTATCGGTTTAGCGGAATATCGAGCAAATCTAATAAAATAATTCTATACATGAGTGAAAGCTTGTGTAGGTAAAGCACACTCTCATCACCATTCAAGAATTTTCTATTCTGCTTACTTTTAATGTGAGCAATTCGATTCCTACTATTTACTAATATTTGCACAAAACCTTCCAAGTCTTTTTGGTACTCACCCCGAAAAATTTCTTGCCCATAATGGATTATTATATATTTAAGATCCAAACCTAATTGGGACTCCTCACGACTCTTCCTTTTTGGCAAAACAAATTCGCTCTTTTTGCTCTGAATAATCTCGCCCACACCAATAAAGGCTTCAATTAGGAAAGCACATTTCATGTCCACAGGCATTTCAACTCTGGAAAGGCAATATAAAGCCGTATTGTGAACAATATCTAATTCCTCTTGAATCAGACACCAATTTGAAAAAAGTGTTTCGGAAAGCACCTCATCAAAATTAATCAAACGGTTATTTTCTCCAATCATAAAATCAGCAGAAAAATAATTAGGAAGCAACTTTTTCTGAATGCTTGTGGTGATTTCGACTCCATCCTGAGTAACCGATGTGATTGGATAAAACTGTCCATCCATTAGCATTATTAGACGCTTCAAATCAAAGTATAAATGATGAAGGTCGTATATGGAGGCATCCTCTACAGTATGAACCGTAATGATACGTTCACCAAATTGCTCTATGGAAATCTCTGCTAAACTATGTTGTTGGCCTATATAGGCTGTAATCGTTTTCTCGAACGGTCCACCAAGTATACCATTGTTGGGACATTCTCGAACAATGAATTCCATCTGGTCACCACCTTTAGATAGTGCGGAGTTTTCTCTTGGCTAAAAAGAAGAAAAGAGTTCTGTTTTAAATATCATACAGCAAGCTTTATGTGAATTTCTATGTTACTCCAGACATATTAACTAATCGTTTATAAATTCCTCAAATCCGCGGTATAAAGTATAGTTATACTTTGCAATTTGCGGTTGCCCTCCAAAGAGTTTGGAGGCTCCTGGATAATACGAAAAAGTAGACTTGATTTGTGCTAAGTAAGTATATGGATTATTAATGTTCCCTACTCTTTTCTCAAAAATCCCAGTCAAGATTCCGGCCCACAAGCCGGAAGACTCAATTGCGCCTTTATATAAATCAGGGAAATTACTACAATACCCCAATACATCCGCAGCTACAGTAATTACAGTTGTCAATATACCACCAAACTTAGCAACCCTTAAAATATCCATACTTTTTCTATATTCATTCGCTGCAGAATCAATTTTTTTCTTTTCATCATTAATAATTGCCTCTATCACTTCAGGAGCATCTGCTTGAGCCAGCTCATTGCGAAGAGTTTTAATGGCATTCAAAAATTGATTGCGCTCATCTTTTCGCTTTTCACGAAAACGAAGAATATCTGTGGGAGGAACATGCAAAAGATCTTGTGGAAAAATATCAGGAATCATAATCGATACTAATGCTTCGGTGCTCGGTTCAATGTATTCTTTCCCCGGTCGATAATCATCCTGAAGAGCTCCTCCGTATAAAAAGTAGGTTGATGTTGTCCACAACTCTTGATTTCTGGTCCACAAAGATAGTGAATTCTTTTTTGCAATGTGATTTGCTAAAAAGGTCATATAGAAGTTCACAGTGTGGGGGCTTGCATACAGCCAGTTCTCATCCTCGTCAATATGTTTTAGCTTGAAGAAAATATCCTGCAAGAGTTTGACATCCATTTTTGAAGAATGAATTCGGATATATTCTGTTTCATCATCCTCAATCAGCGAAAGCGCAGCTGCTTTTCTATGATTCTCATCCATAAACTTCGAAAATTCTTCACTCGCTTCTTTTGAATACGGAACAGGAGATAGTGGGATTCCAATTTCGCCGGTAGAACACAACTCTCTAATATTTCGCGGTTCATTCAATTCATATCCAGGGGGCACAATTCTATATATTTTATCCGCAAAAAGAGCTGCATTCCAGAGCCATTGATAATCTTCGTGGCGAAACTCAATTGTCGGATAATAAAGAATAGAGTTACTCATAATTCAAGTTTCCTCTCTATAATTTTAAGGAATATTTTATTGATGAATTGAATGGCTTATGCGCATCATCCGTCAATTTCTATACATGATTCAAATTGTTACTTTAGGTGCGTCCTCCCCAAAGATAACTTAATCAATAGCATCTTAAACTCTGGTGCAATCCATGAAGCAAACTCGCAAGCAATCATCGGATGAGCAAATGTTCCTCCGGCTTTACCTTGCTTAGAAACAATGCCGATTGCCTTTGTTCGGTCGATCCACAGCTTTGGTGTCAATGTAAAAGAAGCGGCTTTCTTCTTTTCTAAAAGCTCCTCATAACCGGCTTCGCTGTAATCAGGATTATTTTCCTGTTCCCACAGGTTGAGGAAGGCTAAGGTGTTTCCACTTCGCAACCAACTCTGAATCACATATCCTGGAGCATCCTCACTATGTGCTCGAGCAATCTCGGTAAGAGAAATATAACTCTCATCTTGCTTCTTGTCCTGTGATACCGAGTTCTTTCTCCGTGCAACACTTTCCAATACCTCACTCTTACTCTTGCCATAGCCAGCGAGAGCGGAGAGCGTATATTCAGCAATATCATTTTCCTTTGCGATTCGCAGTATAATTCGATCTCGTTCCTCGCAGGTGATATTATCCGCTGCCACAAGGTATTCCAACAAATTTCCAATGCCAGCTAAATCTATCATGCTGATTTTCCTTGCCACACGCCTCACCTCTTGAGGCTATTGTAGCATAACTTGTAGAAATATGAAAGATAAATCAAATCTGAATCACGGCAGGGGAAACATAGCGTGTGCCTTTCCTTGGTGTTCCTTCCTTATCGTAATCAACATTGCAGCGGGCAGACTTCTCAAACTGTGCATCCATGAACTTCTCCATGCCAATAACAGCTATGTATTTACCATTAGAAAGAAGATGATCTACCGCAGCTCGAGTCCATTTTGCTTTTCCGGTCGGAGAAGATATTTGTTTTGCATGAAGCATATCCACGACCTTTCCCAAACTTGCTCCTGCCATATAGAAATCAAAAATCATACGCACAACATTTGCTTCACTCCTATTGATTTCAAGTGTCCCGCTACTGGTCAAAGTAAAACCATATGGTATTCTCATGTTTTGCCCCTCCTAAAAAATAAGAATTCCTATGCTGCCGCCTCACCCGAGAGGCAAAACATAGGAATATAGAATATATTGTTTTCTTTTGTGCTGTCATTCTGCACAGTCAGCAAGGTTAATTGGTCTTCTTTGGTGTCAAAAATGACAAAACCCGTGTATAACTTAAGTTATACACGGGTTTTGTCTAATATGGCGCAGTGGGAGGGATTTGAACCCTCGTGCCGCTTTTGACGACA
>ERZ773237.3122-NODE-3122-length-9993-cov-2.815255_pt1 | contig 9993 bp, 9 predicted proteins | sample MGYA00580990_ERZ773237 | MGnify/ENA primary metagenome ERZ773237 (study PRJEB29015, sample SAMEA2737749) | human gut metagenome | biome: human gut; feature: human-associated habitat; material: faeces | place: China | collected 2012 ...
CGTCGAGTGCCGCGCGTGCCGTGCGGCAGGTGTAGATGACATCGTCGACCAGCACGACGGTTTTGCCCTGGACATCACCGATGATATTCATGACCTCGCTGACATTGGCGCGGGGACGGCGCTTATCAATGATGGCCAGGGGGCAATCCAGCCGCTCGGCAAACTTACGCGCACGGGTGACGGAGCCCAGATCGGGGGAAACGACGGCGATCTCCTCGCGGGGGAGGTTCTTGAACTTTTCGACAAAATAGGGGGCCAGAATGGGGGTGCCCATCAGGTGATCCACCGGGATATTGAAGAAGCCCTGGATCTGTGCCACATGGAGGTCCATGCTGAGGACACGGTCGGCACCGGCGACAGAGATGAGATCGGCCACCAGCTTGGCGGAGATCGGATCGCGGGCCTTGGCCTTTCTATCCTGGCGGGCGTAGCCGTAGTAGGGAACGACGGCGGTGATGCGGCCGGCGGAAGCGCGCTTGAGGGCATCGATCATGATGAGCAGCTCCATGAGGCTGTCGTTGACGGGCTTGCAGGTGGACTGAACGAGGAACACGTCGCTGCCGCGCACGGTCTCGTACAGGGAGACGGAGGCCTCGCCGTCTGCGAAGCTCTTGACCTCGCTCTCGCCGAGCTTGGTGCCGATGATCTTGCAGATGTCCGCTGCGAGCTTGGGGTTGGCGTTGCCGGTGAAGATCTTGATGTCCTTGCCGTGAGAAATCATTGTTTCCACTCTCCCTTGGTAATTTTTTTATGTAAAAGTTTTTACTTTTCCTTCTTGCCGAGCAGGGCGCGGCGGCGGGCCGCCCACCCCTCCTTGACCGTCTGCTTCGTGCGGGCGAGCGCCAGCGCGTCGGCGGGCACATCGTCCGTGATGGTGGAGCCGGCGGCGATGTAGCTGCCCTCGCCCACCTTGACCGGCGCGACCAGATTGGTGTTGCAGCCGATGAAGCTGTCGTCCCCGATGGTGCAGCGGTATTTTTTGAAGCCGTCATAATTCGTCGTGACCGTGCCGCAGCCGAAATTCACGCGCTCGCCGCAGTCGCTGTCGCCGACGTAGGTGAGGTGCGAGATCTTCGTGCCGTTTCCGATGACGGAGTTCTTGATCTCCACAAAGTCGCCGACCTTGACGTGGTCGCCGATGGTCGAATTGGGCCGCACATAGGCGAACGGTCCCACGGTCGTATGGCTGCCGATGGCGCTCTCGTTCGTCTGCGAGGCGTTGATCTCCGTAAAGTCGCCCACGGTGCAGTCGCGCACCATGGCGTTCGGGCCGATCGTGCAGTGCTCGCCGATGACCGTCTCGCCGCGCAGGATGGTCCCGGGCAGGAGCGTCGTCCCCGCGCCGATCTTCACGCGCGGGTCGATGTAGACGCTGTTCGTGTCCATGACGATCACGCCGTTCGCCAGATGCTTTTCCATGATCTTCTGGCGGCACATCGGCTGCGCGGCGCGCAGCTCCTCGGTGTCGCCCACCGGCAGGAAGCCCTTGGAGATCTCACAGCCCTTGGGGAACGCGGCAAACGCGCCGTGCTCGCGCAGCACGTCGCAGCAGGCGCCCGCCGGAGCGGAATACACCGCGCCGCCGGAGAACACGCCCACCGGCAGCACCACACCGTTGACGATCAGAATGCTGCCCGTTTCGCCCTCAAGAAGCTTCAAAAGCTCCTCCGCGTGCTTCGCGCCGTCAACAAAGGTGACGTCCGCGTCCTTGGGCAGATAAGGCTTCATCCGCTCCTGCGCGGAGACGTCGGAAACAATAAAAAGCCGCTCAATGCCGCGCCCGCACAGCTCCGCGCACATCCACGTCAGGACGGGGCAGAACAAAATGGGCTGCAGCATCAGCGGCGTCTTCTCTTCGGTACAGGCGATGTTGTCCGGCATGAAAAGCACGGCGATCTTCTGGTCCATCGGATAGTCCCCTCCTTTGCGTCCACTTCTATTTTTATCTGTATTATACCAAACCTTTTTGAAAAATCCACCTTTTCCTGCAATTTTCCCAAAAAGTTTTTCATGCTCTGCATGAATTCATGCAATGCGCAAAATAATGTTAAAGAAAGTAAGTTTTATGGTTGATTTCGTAAACTTTAAGAGGTATAATAAGCAGACTTTCGGAAAAAGGTGGGATGGTTCCGTGCTGAATATCGTGCTCGTTGAGCCGGAGATCCCGCAGAATTGCGGCAACATCGCGCGCACCTGTGCCGCGACCGGTTCGCGGCTGCACCTCGTCAAGCCGCTCGGCTTCGACATTTCCGACCGCGCCGTCAAGCGCGCGGGGCTGGACTACTGGTACCTTGTGGATATCAGCGTGTACGAAAATTTAGCCGACCTTTTTGCAAAGCATCCCGAGGCGGAACGCGACTGCTGGCTCGCCACGACCAAGGCGCCGCAGGACTACTGCGAGGCGGAATTTCACGACGGCTGCTGGCTCTTCTTCGGCAAGGAGACCGCCGGCCTGCCCGAGGATTTCCGTCTGGCGCATTATGAACGCTGCATCCGCCTTCCCATGCGCGCCGAGGCGCGCAGCCTGAACCTGAGCAATTCCGTCGCCATTCTGACCTACGAGGCTCTCAAGCAGCTCGGCTTCCCCGGGCTCAAGGGCACCGGCGAGATGGCGGAGCAACCGGACTGATCCGTAAACATTCACATAGAAGGAGCGTCATCATGAACTACAACAAGAAAACTGTGTACGACATCGACGTGGCGGGCAAGAAGGTCCTGCTGCGCTGCGACTTCAACGTCCCCCAGGACAAGGCCACCGGCGCGATCACCTCGGATAAGCGCATCGTCGCCGCTCTGCCGACCATCCGCTACCTGCTCGGGCAGGGCGCGGCGGTCATCGCCTGCTCGCACCTCGGCAAGCCCGAGCCGAGCTTTGAAAAATGGGTGAAGAAGCAGGCGGAAAAGGGCAAGGACCCCGCCGAGCTGACGGAGGAAAAGTGGCAGAAGTCCTTAAAGAAGCTCACCCTCGCCCCCGTTGCCGAGCGTCTTTCCGAGCTCCTCGGCAAGCCGGTCGTCTTCGCGCATGACGTCGTCGGTCCCGACGCCAAGGCCAAGGCCGCGGCGCTCAAGGGCGGCGAGATCATGCTGCTCGAGAACACCCGCTTTGAAAAGGGCGAAACCAAGAACGATCCGGCGCTTGCCAAGGAGCTTGCCTCCATGGCCGAGGTCTACGTTTCCGACGCCTTTGGCTCCGTCCACCGCGCGCACGCCTCCACCGCCGGCGTGGCGGCGTACCTGCCCGCCGTCTCCGGCCTGCTGGTCGCCAAGGAGTTGGAGGTCATGGGCAAGGCGCTCGACGATCCCAAGCGCCCGTTCGTCGCCGTGCTCGGCGGCGCAAAGGTCAGCGACAAGATCGCTGTCATCAACAACCTTTTAGACAAGGCCGACACCGTCATCATCGGCGGCGGCATGGCCTACACGTTCGCCAAGGCGCAGGGCGGCGAGATCGGCAAGTCCCTGCTCGAGGAAGACAAGTGCGCCTACGCGCTCGAGATGATCGAAAAGGCCAAGCAGAAGGGCGTCAAGCTCCTGCTGCCGGTCGATACCGTCGCGGCGACGGAGTTTGCCGCCGACGCAGAGCCCCACGTCGTCGACGCGATGCACATCCCCGCGGATATGATGGGCATGGACATCGGCCCCAAGACCGTCGAGCTCTTCTGCGCGGCGACCAAGGGCGCGGGCACGATCGTGTGGAACGGCCCCATGGGCGTTTTTGAGTTCCCAACCTTTGCGACCGGCACGAAGGCCATGGCCAAGGCGCTCGCCGAGAGCGGCGCGGTCACGATCATCGGCGGCGGCAGCCGAGCAGCTCGGCTTTGCCGACAAGATCACGCACATCTCCACCGGCGGCGGCGCGTCGCTCGAGTTCCTGGAAGGCAAGGAATTACCGGGCGTTGCGTGCCTTTTAGACAAGTGAGAAAAATCTCTATTGATTTTCATATATTCGCATAGATCTTAGATTTAGACAGTAACAGGAGAAAAGACCCAATATGAATCGCAGATACCGTAAAACCATCATCGCAGGCAACTGGAAAATGAACAAGACCCCCAGTGAGACCAAGGCCTTTGCCGAACAGTTCAAGGCCATCCTTCCCAAAACCAAATGGTGCGACATCGTCGTGTGCGTGCCCACGGTCGACCTTTCTGCCGCCGTGCGCGCGTTCAAGGACAGCCGCATCGCCGTCGGCGCGGAGAACGTCTACTTTGAAAAGAGCGGCGCCTACACCGGCGAGATTTCCGCCGACATGCTCGCCGACCTCGGCGTGCGCTATGTCATCGTCGGCCACAGCGAGCGCCGTGCGCTCTTCGGCGAGACGGACGAGATCGTCAACAAAAAGGTCCTCGCCGCGCTCGAGGCGGGGCTGAACCCCATCATCTGCGTGGGCGAGAGCCTTGCCCAGCGCGAGATGGGCGTGACGATGGAGCTCATCGCCCTGCAGGTCAAGTCCGCGCTCGCGGGCGTGGCCGCGGAGAATATCCGCCGCTGCGTCATCGCCTACGAGCCCATCTGGGCCATCGGCACCGGCAAGACCGCCACCGGCGAGCAGGCCGCCGAAGTCTGCGGCTTCATCCGCGCCACCATCCGCGCCATGTACGGCGCGCGCATCGCCCGCTCCGTCACCATTCAGTACGGCGGCTCGATGAATCCCGCCAACGCTGCCGAGCTGCTCGGCCACGAGGACATCGACGGCGGCCTGATCGGCGGCGCGTCCCTCGACGCCGGCAAGTTCATGGACATCGTCAACGCAGCCAATCAGGGCTGAGCGAAAGGAGTCCTTGCGATGAATAAAACCCCCACCACCCTTATCATTATGGACGGCTTCGGTCTGAGCGATGAGGTCAAGGGCAACGCCGTGCGCGGTGCGAACACGCCTGTGCTTGACCGTCTGAACGGCGAGTACGCGCATACGCAGCTCTCCGCCTCCGGTTTAGACGTGGGCCTGCCCGCCGGTCAGATGGGCAACAGCGAGGTCGGCCACACCAACATCGGCGGCGGCCGCGTGGTCTTCCAGGACCTGCCGCGCATCACCCGCTCGATCGAGGACGGTACATTCTTTGAAAATCCCGCCTACAACAAGGCGATGGACGACTGCATTGAAAAGGGCTCTGCGCTGCACCTTTACGGTCTGCACTCCACCGGCGGCGTGCACTCCACGCTCGACCACCTCTACGCGCTCTTAAAGATGGCGCACATCAAGGGCTTAAAGCGCGTGTATATCCACGCGTTCCTCGACGGGCGCGACACGCCCCCGACCTCCGGCCGCGACTTTGTCGCAAAGACCATGGAAAAGTGCCGTGAGCTCGGCGTCGGCAAGATCGCGACCGTTATGGGCCGCTACTACGCGATGGACCGCGACAAGCGCTGGGACCGCTTAGAGAACGCCTATGACGCGCTCGTCTACGGCGAGGGCGTGCAGGATCCCGACCCCATTCATGCCATTGAGGAGAGCTATAAAAACGGCGTGACGGACGAATTCGTCGAGCCCATCGTCTGCGACAAGGACGGCATGATCTCCGACAACGATTCGGTCATCTTCTTCAACTACCGCCCCGACCGCGCCCGCGAGATCACGCGCGCGTTCGTCGACCCCGCGTTCGACGGCTTCAAGCGCGAGTTCTTCCCGCTCACCTACGTCTGCAACACCGAGTATGACGCGACCATGCCGAACGTGCTCGTCGCCTTCCCGCGCATCAGCGTGAAAAACGGCCTTGGCGAGTATCTGAGCAAGATGGGCATGACCCAGCTGCGCATCGCCGAGACCGAGAAGTACGCGCATGTCACGTTCTTCTTCAACGGCGGCGTCGAGGACCCGTATCCCGGCGAGGACCGCGTACTCGTCGCGTCCCCGAAGGTCGCGACCTATGACCTCCAGCCCGAGATGAGCGCCTACGAGGTCGCGAGCAAGTGCGTCGAGCGCATCGAGTCCGGCAAGTACGACGTCATCATTCTGAACTTTGCCAACTGCGACATGGTCGGTCACACGGGCGTGTTCGACGCCGCCGTCAAGGCCGTCGAGACGGTCGACGAGTGCGTCGGTCAGGTCGTGGAGGCGACGCTCAAGATGGGCGGCATTGCGATGATCACCGCCGACCACGGCAACGCCGAGCAGATGCTGCAGAGTGACGGCAAGAGCCCGATGACCGCGCACACGACGAATGTGGTGCCCTTCATCCTCTGCGGCGCAGGTACCGAGCTGCGCCCCGGCCGCCTCGCCGACATCGCGCCGACGATCCTCGACGTGATGGGCCTTGAGCAGCCCGCGGAAATGGACGGCAAGACGCTGATCGTGAAGTGACCAATTTCTGAGAGAAAAGAGACCGCTTTCCAGCGGTCTCTTTTTGTATAATTCCTGGAAATCCTGCCCATACTTCCCTCAGACCCAAGATCGAGGGAGGTATGATACATGGCAAATAAAGTCAAATCCCTGCTGGGCGGGCCAGGCTTTTACGCGGTCCTAGCCCTGTGCGTCCTGGCGGTGGGCGTGGGCGGCTACTTTCTGCTGTTTGGGGAACCGGCCCAGACGGAAGCGCCCACCGGCCCGGACACGGCAGCCTCCGCACCGGTGGAGGACCTGCCGGAGCACGAACCGGTGGTGGAGACCGTGCCTCCGGAGGAACCGGAGGAGGAGACGGAGCCCGTCGTCATGCCGGAGGTGACCATCCCGGTGGATGACACGCCCGTGGTGGCAGAGGAGCCCCATGTGGTGGTCCTGCCCATCCAGGGAGAGGTGCTGACGGCATTCTCCGTGGACCAGCTGCTGTACAATGAGACGCTGGACGACTGGCGGACCCACGACGGGGTGGATATCGCCGCGGCGGAAGGCGATGCCGTCCTGGCCGCCTGCGCCGGGACGGTCTCCTCCATCACCGACGATCCCCTGATGGGCACCACCGTGGTGATCCAGCACAGCGGCGGCTATGAGACCACCTATGCCAATCTCCAGGCGGAGCCCGCCGTGGAGACGGGCGACACGGTGTCCGCCGGGCAGACCATCGGCGCAGTGGGAACCACCGCCGCGGCGGAGGCCGCCCCCAGCTTCAGCGCCGCGATGGAGAGGATGCCGCTGCCGCAGCCCAGGTCCAGTACCCGCTCGCCGCCGCGGATGGTCTTCTCCAGCGCCGTCAGGCACAGGCGGGTGGTGGCATGACTGCCGGTGCCGAAGGTGAGGCCCGGATCCAACACCAGGGCCACCCGCCCGGCGGCAAGGCCTGCCCGGACCTTGAGGTCCTCCCGCAGCCACTCCGGCACCACCAGCAGCCGGTCCCCAATCTCCATGGGCTTGTAATACTGCTTCCAGTTGTTCTCCCAGTCGGCGTCCTCCAGGTCATCCAGGGTCATCAGCAGGGTGCCGCAGTCGTCCCGGGTCTTTTTCAGCTCCTCCAGGGCAATGCGGACCTCCCCCAGCTTGGCGAAACCCTCGTCCCCCGCCTCCAGATAGAAGGTGATCCGGGACCGGCCCTGCATCTCCTGCCGCAAATCCTCGTCCACATAGTCCCAGTACTGCCGGTTGTTCTCCAGGAAGTCCTCGAACTCCGTCTCGTCATCGATCACCACACCGTCGATGCCCAGGGCGGAGAGCATCGTCTCCACCGGCTCCAGTCCGGTGTGGTTTGTGTCGATATGTACCTCCAGCCATTTCACAGCCGTCACCTCATCTCTCCGCCGGAGCGGAATTATATTTGATCTCCAGGGAAAAGCGCCCCTCTGAAGGGACGCTTTTCCGTCTGGCCTCACCGGCGGCTGCCCAGGAAAAACAGGGCCAGCGTGCCAGGGCCGGAGTGGTTGCCGATGACCGGCCCCACGTAGTTGATATAGATGTCCTGTACGCCGAAGCGGCGGCGCACCTCGTCTGCCACAAACTCAGCGTCTGCCTCGCAGTCCCCGTGGCTGATGAAGATGGTCTGCCCCGCCGGGTCGACGGCGCTCTCCGCCATGCGGTCCACCAGGGCCAGCAGGGACGCCTTCCGCCCCCGGGTCTTGCTGACGGGCACCAGATGGCCCGTGTCATCCACATGCAGCACCGGCTTGATGGACAGCATGGTGCCGAACAGGGCCGCCGCAGCGCTGACCCGGCCGCCACGCTTCAGATGGTTCAGGTCGTCCACGGTGAACCAGTGGCACACCTTCGCCTTGGTCTCCTCCGCAAAGACGTGGACCTGGTCGATGGTCTTCCCCTTCCGCTTCTCCTGGACGCAGAGGTATACCAGCAGCCCCTGGCCCAAAGAGGCGCTGAGCGTGTCCACCACAAAGATCTTCCGTCCGGGGTATGCCTCCCGCAGGTCATCGGCGGCGATCACCGCCGACTGGTAGGTGGTGGAGAGCGCGGAGGAAAAGGCCAGGTACAGCACGTCCCTGCCGCTATCCAGAATCTTCCGCATAGCCTCATCAAACACGCCCACGCTGATGGCGGAGGTGGTCGCCAGGGCGCCGGCGCGGAGCCGGGCATAGAAGTCCTGGAAGCCGATCTCCCGGCCGTCCAGGTAGTTGTGGTACACCCGGTCCTCCATATTCAGGCTCAGGGGCAGCACCTCCAGCTCCAGATCCGCCGCCATCCGGGCGGTCATGTCGCAGCAGCTGTCTGTCAGGATCACAAAATCATCCATGCTCAGTCCTTCTCCTTTTCCTTTTTGGCCCGTTCTTTGCTTTTGGCGTGGGCGGCGCTTGCTGCCTCCTCCCGGGCCTCCTGCCGCTGGCGCAGCAGCGTCACATACCGGCTGCTGGCCACGCCGGCGGCGTAGCTCATCAGAGCAAAGTGGATGGCCGCATCCGCCAGCTCCTCCTCCCCGGTGCGGTCCTCCATCTCATCGGCCACGGCGTTCAGCGCCTTGTTGAGGCTCCCGCAGAAGGCGGCGTACCCGTCGGAGATGGGCCGGTCCCCCTGCAGCTCCTCCCGGATCAGCAGATCCATATCCCGGGTGGACATCACCCGCTTCAACACACAGATAGCGGTGAGATAGGCCAGGTGGTCCCGGTTGTATTTCTTCCCCTCCGCCCGGGGCACCAGGCCGCTCTTCGTGTAGTTGTTCACCATGGCGGCGGTGAGGCCGTCATCCTCGTCGAACCGGATCACCTGCCGGTCCATATAGCTGAGCACCTGGTCCATATATAGGGAGAAGTCCGGCAGCTGGTCCCAGGGCACCGGGCGCTGGGTCCGCAGCCTCTCCCGCAGGGCCGTCAGATCATACATGCGGATACACTCCTTCCGCCGTGCGGCACGGCTTTTATTCAGAGGTAGTATACCACGCAAATCTGATTTTGTAAATCACGTTTTCCAGGGTCCGGTATTGCATTTTCTGTTAGCAGTTATTTTCCCACACAGAATCGGGAAAAAATGCGGGAGACAATCTCCTCCTTCGCCGTGCGGCCTGTCAGCTCTCCCAGCGCATCCAGGGCCTCCTCCGCGTCTGTGAGCACCGCATCCGGGGTCATTCCGGTCTCCAGGGCCTCCAAAGCCCGGCGGACTGCGTCCAGGGCCCGGCGGGCGGCGTCCTCCTGCCGCCGGTCGGTCAGCAGGCTGCCCGCCTCCCCCGGGTCCCCGGCGGGAAACAGGGCTGCTACGGCGTTTCCCAGGTCCTCCAGTCCCTCGCCAGTGACGGAGGACAGGGACACCACGGCGGCAGGCGGGGCCAGGGGGCCCTCTCCGGCGGGAAAGACCGCCCCAGCCGTCCGCAGCCCCCCCGCCATATCCCGCTTAGTGAACACCAGGAGCCAAGGAACTCCGCACCGGGCCACATCCGCCAGCAGAGATCCCTCTTCCGGGTCCTCCGGCACCGCACCATCCACCACCGCCAGCACCAGCTCCGCGGAGGCGATGGCTCTCCGGCTCCGCTCCACCCCCAGCTGTTCCACCGGGTCCTCCGTGGCCCGGATGCCGGCGGTATCGATGAGCCGCAGCAGGACCCCGCCGCAGAGTACGGACTCCTCCACCGTGTCCCGGGTGGTGCCGGGGATGTCGGTGACGATGGCCCGGTCATAGCCCAGAATGGCGTTGA